>JYMV01029178.1_pt1 | contig 48311 bp, 50 predicted proteins | sample 338911 | NCBI WGS metagenome assembly JYMV01 (sample SAMN03354496, study PRJNA234377) | hydrothermal vent metagenome | biome: Deep sea; feature: Hydrothermal plumes at the Eastern Lau Spreading Center, Western Pacific Ocean; material: Seawater | place: Tonga | collected 2009 | depth 2000 m m | reverse complement strand
ATTAATCACCGCAGCGGATGAAGACAGCATACCAATGCCTATCAGGCCAGCAACTAGTGGCTGAATCGGTAAAGCACCCTCAACCGCAAGACACATTCCTACAAGTGCAGTAAGTAGCAACAACAAAACCACTTTCGGTTTTGTCATTTCATAATAATCTCGCCAGCCTGCACTATTCCAGGCATTGGCAGGTGCGCCATTTTTAGCAACTTTTTCCATAGATTCAGGTCTTTCTGTAAAGTGTGTAATTTAATAAGATCAATACCAGCAGCAGCAACGCCGCTACCGCATTATGGGCCACAGCCACTGCGATAGGTAAACTGAATACCACGTTAGAAACGCCTAAGCCTACTTGCAGACCAAGTACTGAAATCATTAATACCGATTGGTTTTTAATACGGTCAGAAATAGCAGAGGTATACAGTCGCAAACCCAACCAGCACAAATAAATAAAGGTCACCAGAGCGCCAAATCGATGCACTATGTGCATGGTCATACGCTCGTCATATGGGTGAGCACCGAATTCGTAATTGTCGGCTTCCGGTACACTGAATGCACCAGAGAAATTTAATTTCTCATACCAGGCGCCTTCACAAATCGGTAACTCAGTGCAGGCTAATGCCGCATAGTTTGCAGAAGTCCACCCGCCAAGAGCAATCTGGATCACCAATATCAGTAAACCAATAATGGCATATTTGCCAAAACGTCGTACCCGCGGATCGCCACCGGGAATGCGATAGGGTTTTAATCTTAAGTGCAAAAGAAACAACAAAGACAAGATGGTGAAACCGCCCAGTAGATGGCCCATAACCACCACAGGTAAAAGATTCAGCGTAACAGTCCACATCCCTAGTGCACCCTGAAAAATCACCAGCACCAGGATCAGAAGTGGAAGCTTAAGTGGAACATGCTGGCGACGATTTTTAATGGCCAGAGCGGCAATAATCAGGATTAACAAGCCGAGTGTGGCGGCGAAATAGCGATGCACCATTTCAATCCAGGCTTTACGTGCTTCCAGCGGCCTGTCGGGAAAAGCAGTCTCAGCTTTAGCAATGGCATCATCCGTTTTGGGAACCACTATGTGTCCATAACACCCTGGCCAATCGGGGCACCCCAGTCCAGAATCAGTCAATCTGGTATAAGCCCCAAGTACAATGACCACCAGGGCGAGAAAAATACTAACTTTAACGAGATTTCTCATAAATTTGGCTCTACCCGATCCGGGAAAGCTTTAGGAGTTTTCTCAAATCGGCAAGTATATCGCGGCTTTTTAATACCGCTTGTTGTTGTTCAGTGCTAAGAGGGTAACGAAGAATTACATTTCCCAGCGTATCTGCAATAAAAATACCACTAACCGATTGCTTTTTAAACACCTTATCCAAATAGTCAGATTCCGCTTTTATCAATGCAAAATGATTCTCATCAGCAAGAGACTCAACTGCGGCTGCATCACTATCTGGCAAATGCAGTACCGTAGGTACAATGCGGTCTTGTTCCTTTCCGGCGGCAATCCACACCTGATTGAGACTGTAGATGGCATTTTTACAAGTCTCATCACAAGCTGAAGGCATAACATACATAAGACGCCAGGTAGGTTCATCGCCGCGTAACAGCTCTGGCATTTCAATAACAGGGCTTAGCAACTCGCCTTTATTGGTGGCACTTTTATTAAACCAGTCTCCCTGCAGCGCAAACCAGGCTAAAACTACCGGTAGTAAAAATACTAAGACAAATATAATTAAGGTATTGCGATTATTAGTTTTATTGTTGTCGCTCATCGTTCCACTTTTTCCTTAAGGCCAGGATAAATACCAGAATGCAGGCAATTGCCAACAACAGCCACTGCACTGCATATGCAATATGTTTCTCTGGAGACAAGGTGACAGGATTATAATTGTTCTCCAGAGCATATTGTTGTGTTTGTTCAACATACCCCATAACGGACACTAAATCACGCTCCAGCCACTGGCTCATTAAACTTATTTCCGGTTGCTGGATAAGGGCAGGCCAGCTGATTTGCTCATCAGCCTGTCGGGTCAGTTGGTTCAGACCCGGCATGTAAAGTACCACTAAGACATTTTCCAGCATCGAAGGTAATTCTACTTCAGGCAGAGAACGCCTGAAGTCATTGTCTTTATGCCAACCGAAGTTTACCAGTAAATAGCCAGCCTCGGTGCTTACAGGGGCAATAATTTCATAGCCAACACGTCCCTCTAGCACCCTGTTATCCCAATAAAAAAGATGTTCTTTATCAACGCTGCCAGAAATCAAGACTCGTTTAAAAGCCTGTTCACTATCATCTGACAAGGCTTCTTTCAAATTGCCATAAACTAACTGGCCCGCTGCAACATCTTGCTTTGCCAACTCACTTTTTTCTTGCGCTCTACCGTACTGCCACAAGCTTAATTTCAATAAGATGACAACGGCCACAAAAGTTATTATGGTAGGGACTAACGGTAACTTTCTCATCAAATATACACAGGCAATTGAGGTTCTGAATGACGGTTAAAATTATAGTAGCGCTGCTCTTACTTTTTATGATTTACAATTTGTTCAGAGCGATGATGATAATGTTAAAGAATGAACCTGGGCAAGGTTCCATGACCAAATTTATTGGGCGTCGTGTAATGACTTCCGCGGTGATTATTATTTTACTGATTCTCGCAGTGGCGACGGGGATAATTACACCTAATCCCCGTCCCTACTGAGTTTTTTAAAGAATATAAACAAATACAAATAAGCACACCCAGACAACGTCAACGAAGTGCCAATACCAACTGGTGGCCTGGAATGCAAATTGATTGTCTGGGCTAAAGTGTCCCTTCATTACCCGTCCAAACATAATGATCAACATTAAGGTACCCAGGGTTACGTGCAAACCGTGGAAACCGGTGAGCATAAAGAACGTATTCCCGTAAATGCCGGAATCCAACTTTAAGCCCATGTCCTGATAAGCGTGAATATATTCCACCACTTGCAGGTACAAGAAAGTACAACCTAATAAGATAGTGATGCCAAGGAACAATTTCAGTTTTGCTCGTTCCCCTTTTTCTAATGCGACATGTGCAATGTGAGCAGTTACCGAGGACACTAATAAAATAATGGTGTTGTACAGAGGCAGCCCCGTCCAGGGCATAGCTTCGGTTGTAGTGCCTCCTGGTGTTTCCACCAAAGGCCAGATAGCTTCAAATGTTGGCCATAATACTTCGTTGGTCATGGCATTGTTAGAAGAGCCCCCCAACCATGGCACGGCAATCACTCTGGCGTAAAACAGGGCACCAAAGAAAGCGAAAAAGAACATGACCTCAGAAAAGATAAACCAGGACATGCCCTGTCGGTATGAACGTCCAAGTTGAGCACTGTGCATACCGGACATAGATTCATCAATCTGGTTTTTAAACCAACCTACCAGCATAAACAGTAAAATTACAAAGCCCGCCAACAAAACCATTCCGGCATTGCCGTCGGTGCCATTTTTCATTTCTATAACGAGATTTCCAGCCCCTAATGCCATCAGAAATAGCGCAACTGCGCCAACAAACGGCCATGGGCTTTGGTCGGGAACATAGTATTTTTCGTATTGTTGTTCACTCATTTTCTTCTCCTTTTAACCGCGATTCATGGCAATTTCTTGCACATCCCCGGTTACGTCATACAAAGTATATTGCACTGTAAAAAAGTTAATGTGCTCCGGTAATTCGGGATCCACATAAAACCGCATCGGCATCACAGTTTCAGCACCAGACTTGAGCGGTTGCTGCTCAAAGCAAAAACATTCTGTTTTATTCAGGTAAATCGCTGCTGTTCCCGGAGATACTGAGGGAACGGCCTGACCAACAATATCCCGCTTAGTGGGATTTTTGGCGTAAAAGTCCACCTGATGCATTTCGCCAGGATGCACTTCTACGCGCCGAGTTTGCGTCTCAAATTGCCACGGCATACCCGTGTTAGTTCGGGTGATAAACTCCACGGTAATCAACCGGCTCTTATCCACTTCAATGTTGGCATACACAGCCGCTTCATTAGAGGTTTTGCCATTAATACCTGTGATTGCACAAAATACGTCGTACAAAGGTACCAGGGCAAAACCAAAGCCAAACATACCGAAAACAACGGCCACCAACTTAATGACGACCTTGTTGTTTTCTTTCTGCCGCGAATTACTCATAATTTCGAATTACTTAACCACTGGCGGTGTTTCAAAGGTGTGATACGGAGCCGGGCTCGGCACCTCCCACTCCAATCCTTCAGCACCATCCCAAACCTGTGCTGAAACAGGCTCGCCTTGCTTGCGGCAAGCTTTAATCAACAGAGCCAGGAAGATCAGTTGCGATAAACCAAAGGCAAAGCCCCCTAAACTGATCCACTTGTTAAAGTCGGCGAACTGTAAGGCATAATCCGGGATACGTCTGGGCATACCCGCCAGTCCGACGAAATGCATAGGGAAAAACAACACATTAACTGACACCAGTGAACACCAGAAATGTAGCTTAGCCAGTGTGATGTCGTACATCTTGCCTGTCCACTTAGGCAACCAGTAATAGGTAGCCGCCATAATAGAGAATACGGCACCGGTAACTAACACGTAATGGAAGTGAGCCACTACAAAGTAAGTATCATGGTACTGGAAATCCACCGGTGTAATCGCCAGCATCAAGCCTGATAAGCCCCCAATGGTGAATAACACGATGAAAGCCAGGGAGAACATCATGGGAATTTCAAAGCTGATTGCACCGCGCCACATTGTCGCCACCCAGTTAAAGACTTTCACCCCGGTAGGCACTGATATCAGCATGGTGGCAAACATGAAGAACAACTCCGCCCCCACGGGCATACCGGTGGTAAACATATGGTGAGCCCACACGATAAATGACAACAAGGCAATGGACGCCGTGGCATATACCATGGAGGAATAACCAAACAATTTTTTACGGGAGAAGGTGGGGACAATCTGGGAGATAATGCCAAAGGCTGGCAAGATCATGATATACACCTCAGGGTGACCGAAGAACCAGAAAATGTGCTGGAACATTACCGGATCACCACCACCAGCAGCGTCAAAGAAGCTGGTTCCAAAGAATTTATCGGTGAGAACCATTGTCACCGCGCCCGCTAATACTGGCATAACAGCTATCAGAAGGAATGCGGTAATCAGCCAGGTCCAGACGAACAGTGGCATTTTCATCAGAGTCATACCTGGTGCGCGCATATTCAATATGGTTACGATAACGTTAATCGCACCCATAATTGAGCTGGCACCCATGATGTGTACTGAAAATACAAACAAAGCCGTTGTGTCGTTACTGTAAGTGGTAGACAGGGGCGCGTAGAAAGTCCAACCAAACGCAGGACCGCCACCTTCCATAAATAACGACATTAACAGGATCAAGAAGGCAAAAGGTAAGATCCAGAAACTCCAGTTGTTCATTCTGGGCAACGCCATATCCGGCGCACCAATCATCAGCGGTACCATCCAGTTAGCCAGACCAGTAAACGCCGGCATAACGGCACCAAATACCATGATCAAGCCATGGACAGTGGTCATCTGATTAAAAAAGTTAGGGTCGACAATTTGTAGTCCAGGCTGAAACAACTCTGCCCGAATAACCATTGCCATGGCGCCGCCAATCAAAAACATGATGAAGGCAAACCAGAGGTACAAAGTACCTATATCTTTGTGGTTAGTAGTGTATAACCAGCGCTTAATACCAGTAGGTTTATGATCGTGATGATCATGGTGCTCGTCGTGATGGATATCATTAGTCACTGTACTCATCTCAACTCCCCCTTATTGTCCGTTTAATACAGCGTTAACATCTTTGGCTTGCACCAATTCACCTGTATCGTTACCCCAGGCGTTTCGCTCGTAAGTTATTACAGCGGCTAACTCTTTCATGGAAAGCTGCTTGCCATAGGCTTGCATGGCAGTTCCGGAAACACCGTTAACCACGACCTCAATGTGTTTTTGCATATCGTTAATGGCGATATCACTGCCCTTCAGTCCCGGGAATACGCCCGGTAAACCTTCACCATTAGGCATGTGACAAGCGGCACACGTGGTGTTATACACCCGCTCACCAACACTCATGAGTTCGTCCATGTCCATGTTCATAGCCAATAATTTTTGTTCTTCTTCTTTAGCTATGCGCTGCTGCTCTTCTTGCTCAGCAATCCAGGCCGCGTAATCTGCTGGCTCTTTGGCAATTACCACAACTGGCATAAAGCCGTGATCCTTACCACATAACTCAGCACACTGACCGCGATAGATACCTGGTTTTTCTACTCTCGCCCAAGCTTCGTTGATAAATCCTGGGTTGGCATCTTTTTTAACGGCAAAATCCGGTACCCACCAGGAGTGGATAACATCATCCGAGGTGATCAGAAAACGGACTTTTTGATTGGTAGGAATTACCAGAGGGCGATCCACTTCCAACAGGTAGTTAATATTCTTTTCTAACTTGTTATTGATTTGCTCGGGTTGAGTAGCCATCACGGAATAATACTCAACCTCGTTATCCATGTACTTATAATGCCACTTCCACTGAGAGCCTGTAACCAAAACTGTGACATCAGGTGAAGACACATCTTCCATAGCAATCAAGGTTTTGGTGGCGGGAATAGCCATTCCGATTAGAATGATAAACGGCACGACGGTCCAGGCGATTTCCACTTTAACACTTTCATGAAATGTCGCCGGTGTAACCCCTCTGGATTTTCTGTGGAATATCGTGGCCCATAACATGGCACCAAATACAATCACACCGATGACCACACAAATCCAGAAGATGGTCATGTGTAAGTCATATACCTGTTGGCTGATATCTGTGACACCAGTGCGAAGATTTAACTGATATTGATCAGGTTTGGGATCTGACGCTGCGAAACTAGTGAAACTCACTAAAAACGCCATCACGCCCCAAATTCCAGTAAATAATTTACCCACCTGTGTGTTCCTCCTTCATTACCCGTTGTTTTGTTGTTGGTCATTTTTACAACAACGGTGCCGCACAAAAGTTACAGCATTGAAACATATATGTTATTACTATGTTAAAATCTGAATGATATGTAAACAAATTTCGAAGATCAAAAACAATTGAGAGACACTAAATGATGTTTTTTTCATCATCTATAGGGTCAAAAATAGACCGAAATTTTAAAAAGGGAAATAAATAAGCTGTTTTTAAAGCTAACTTTTAACGGGAATAACCAGGTAACAGGCTGCAAAAGATATAAAAAAGCCCATTTATCAATGGGCTAGAAGAGTATGTAAAATAGTGAGATATTTTTGTTGGCAAGAAAAGTTTGCTACATCCAGGCGTTATTTCGGATAATTCCTACTGCTATACCTTCAATATTTAGAGGTTGCGAGTTTAGATCGACCTTAATTGGTGCAAAATCAGGATTCTCGGCATGTAATAAAACCTGAGAGCCACTTTTTTCAAAGCGTTTAACGGTGACATCATCTTCCACTCTGGCCACCACAACCTGACCATTGCGGGCCTGATTAGTGCGATGAACTGCCAGCAAATCGCCATCCATAATTCCAATGTCTTTCATACTCTCACCATCCACCCGTAACAAATAATGGGCTTCAGGTTGAAACATGCCAGCGGCTACCTGATAGTGGCTTTCTATATGCTCTTGCGCCAGGATGGGTTCACCAGCCGCCACTTTACCAATTAATGGCAGCCCTAATTCCGGCTCAGGCTCATCAACAGGTCCGGTAAGACGAATACCACGAGAGGTGCCCGCTAAAATTTCAATCACACCTTTTCTGGCCAGCGCCTTTAAGTGCTCTTCGGCGGCATTAGCAGATTTAAAGCCAAGCTCACGAGCGATTTCGGCTCGGGTTGGTGGCATCCCCGTGTCGGAGATTGTCTCTTTTATCAGGTTCAAAACCTGCTCTTGTCGTAACGTAAGTGGACGCATATCTAACCTGTTTTTACGTACAGTTTAACTGGGAGTATATACAGTTACCGGATAATCTCAATAAAAATTCAGTAATTTCAGCTAGGTCCGATGAAATTCTCTTACACAGATCACTAAGCCAAACAAAAAAGGTCATGCTATGATCGCAATAATTTGAATCTGAATTTAAGCACCATGGCCTGGTATCAAAATCTATTTTTTAATTTAGTAAAATACCCGACTCGCTGGCTGGTAAAGACCAGTAATATTCCTACAGATATCGAGGGCGAATTAGGTATCGATAAAACTCGTCCGATTATTTATCTGTTAAAAACTAATTCAGTCACTGACCGCGTTGCTCTTGAGCTATCCACCAAAATGTTGGGCTTGCAGGCCCCCGATCAACACCTCGAAATCGCTGGTGACAAAATTAGCAACTGTTTGTTTTTGCAGGAACCTGAATCTCTATTTTCAAAAAAATCAAAACACACAGACATCAACAAAAGTTTTACTCGCCTTTTTGAACTGCACAGAGATGATGAAAACCTGGATTTACAAATCGTTCCCGTTTCTATCTTTTGGGGACGTGCACCAGGTAAAGAAAGTCGCGGTTGGGCAGACCTTTTCACCTTTAAAGCCTCGCCAAACTGGTTGCGAAAGTTCTTTATTGTGTTGTTTTTAGGCCGGGATAACTTTGTCTACTACAGTTCTGCGGTTTCCAGTCAGAAAATGGCCACCACTGTGGGCTCAGATTCTGAAATCGCTCACAAGTTGATCCGACTGGCTCGCACCCATTTTTATCGCCGTCAGCAAAGTATGAATGGTCCAATGTTAATGGACCGACACCAGCTCTTTAACAGCATTCTGGCTGCGCCATCCGTAAAAAAAGCCATGGCACAGGAAGCAAAGAACTCTCCGCAACAGCTGCATAAGGCAAGACTCAAAGCGAAAAGTTATATTGAAGAAATTGCTGCCGATTATCGGGAAGGCGTGATACGTCTGGGAGATCGCCTACTAGGCCGGGTATGGAACAAGATATATAACGGTATTGAAGTTAAAAATGCCGACAAAGTGCGAGAACTGGCACAAAACGGTCACGAAATTATCTATGTGCCCTGTCATCGCAGTCACATGGATTATCTGCTGTTAACCTATGTCATTTATCACGAAGGGTTAGTGACACCGCACATTGCCGCAGGTATTAACCTGAACTTCTGGCCCATCGGCGGTTTATTCCGACGTGGTGGCGCTTTCTTTATCCGCCGTTCATTTGCCGGTAATAAGCTCTATACCGCGGTATTCCGTGAGTATCTGGAGCAATTATTTAACAAGGGCTACTCCGTAAAATTTTATGCCGAAGGCGGACGCAGCCGAACCGGCCGTTTACTGCCGCCCAAAACCGGCATGTTAGCCATGACCATTCAGGCAATGGTAAAAGGTGTTAAACGCCCGGTGAGCATAGTCCCGGTTTATATCGGCTATGAGCATGTTATGGAAGTTAAGAGCTACCTAAAGGAACTGCGCGGCAAAAGTAAGGAAAAAGAATCTTTCCTAGGGGTATTTTCCGCCATCAGAAAGCTGAAAAATTACGGCTACGGATTTTTAAACTTTGGCGAGCCTATTCACCTGGGCCAATACCTGGATAAAAATGCACCTGATTGGCGAGAAGCACAGGCCAGCCTGGACGATAAAAAACCATCATGGCTTAATCCTACGGTGAACACCCTGAGCCACAATATACTGGAGCGTATTAATCAGGCGTCAGCGGTAAGTGGTATGGGCCTGGCGTCACTTTGTTTGCTGGCGGCAGAGAAACGCGCCATGAGCAAAGAAGAGTTATTACAGGTCATGGAAAGCTATCTGGCCTTGCTAAGACAATGCCCGTTTAGCAATCAAAGCAGTTTTCCTCAGGTGGGCGCAGAAAAACTATTAGAAAACACCCTGCGACTAGGTAAGTTTAATGTCACCGAAGACAGCTTCGGCGAAATCATCTCGATTGAACGAGACAATGCCATCCTGCTCACTTATTACCGCAATAATATTCTGCATATGTTCTGCGCGCCGGGGTTAATCGCGGCGATAGTTGTCGCCCATAACGAATGCCGCCGGGACGACGTCATAAAAATCGTAGCCCGAATTTTTCCATTGTTGAAAAAAGAGCTCTTTATCTACATGAAAGAAGAAGAGGCTGAAGTTTATACCAGAGGGTTAATAGACGGCATGGTGCAGCAAGGCATGTTAAAAGCCAATGACGATATATTAACGCCTGCGGATACCAGTAGTGTGCAGTTCTATAGCCTGTGGCTACTGAAGTCTGTTATTCAGGAAACGCTGCAACGTTACGCTTTAGTCCTCAATCAACTGGAACAACTGGGTACCACTGCACGCGGCGCACTTGAAAAGCGCAGTCGTCAGGTAGCGGAACGCATGTCGACCCTGCACGGTATCAGCGCCCCGGAATTTTACGACAAAAACGTATTAGCCACCTTTATTGCCGCAGCCCGTGAATATGAAATCTGGGAAGCCAATGAAGAAGGTCTATTGCTGCACTCGGAAAAAAGCAGGGAATTACAGCAATTGCTGTTTACTCTGGTTTCTCCGGAATTCGTAAAAAGGTTACAGCAGATAAAGTAACCTCATATTAGTGCGGGGAGAAGGAACTCCCCGATGAGTCCCAAGGTGATCACAAAGCCCACTTTATTATTGTGTAAAAACGCCTTAAAACAAGCCTCTCGCTGACGCTCTGCAATCATTACTTGCTGTTTAATAAACAACAATGCCGCGATAAACAGCGCGCCATAGGCAAAATACCCCAACTCTAACAGCAGGAATACCCATCCTAAACTCAGCAGGGTTAACAACTGCAAAATGGCAATAATGAGTTTGTCGAATTGACCAAACAATATCGCTGTAGACTTTACCCCAATTTTCAAATCATCATCCCTATCCACCATGGCATACATAGTATCGTAAGCCACTGTCCACAACAGGTTAGCCAGATAAATCAACCACAGCCACCAGGGCAGTTGTTCGCGGATCGCCATAAAGGCCATGGGAATACCAAAACTAAAAGCAGCTCCCAACACAAATTGTGGTAAGTAGGTAAAGCGCTTCATAAAGGGGTAACAAAACGCCAGCGCCAACGCCACAAAAGACAATGCTATCGTTTGCCAGTTCAGCGTGAGCACCAACGCAAAAGCCGTTAAGGACAAGCCCGTGAACAATGCCAGTGCTTGTTTTGCGGAAACTTCACCACTGACGATTGGCCGCTGTTGCGTGCGTTTTACGTGGCCATCTATCTTGCGATCAGCAAAATCATTGATAACACAACCTGCGGAACGCATCAGAAATGTGCCCACAACAAACACCAGGCTAATGTGCCAACCAGGCCATCCTTCGGCTGCCAGTATTAAGCCCCAGGCAGTTGGCCACATTAGCAGCCAGGTACCAATAGGCTTATCGGCACGCATCAGTCGCCACAAGGCATTGAGTTTTTTAGATCTATCCATTTTGCTCACATCAACAGGTAGGATTAATGATTGGCATAGGCGGGGCTACCCGGCAAGAAAAGTTCAGCCACCATGATGCGATGGGTTTTAAAGCGAAACAAAGAGCGTCGCCCCCACAAGTTTATGCTGCTTTCAATACCAAGTTTTGTCTGGGTTGCCCCTGCCACCGGGCACTTTACTAACTGAAAACTCTGACGCTGAAATCTGGCATCGTTAAAGATGATCTTACCCAGGGGTTTATTACCTAACCGGGTCAGTTCTGACATTTCTTGTTCCAGAAAGCTAACCGGCAAGAGAGAACGAGCAAACACCCAATGCTCTCCATTGCCTTTCAAATACACCTCTCGAACCTGGGTATCCTGCACAGCCTCTTCAAACTGGCCATACAAATAATGGCTTTCATCGGGCGCAATTTCTGCTACCTGCTGATTCAAAACTTCCACTTCAAAGCGCAAACAGTTGGATTGCAACCTTTCAGTTAATGACCCCGTGTTCAACAACCAGTTGCGCAGCAGAGGATCGGCAGGTTGAAAATCCTCAGCGTCATGCCAGGATTCGGTAATAGTGAGATTATTCAGAGGGTTTTCAGCCAAAATTCATGTAGATTAATTAAATTATGCAAAATAATACCAATTACATGATTTAGACTAAAGCTTCGGCGTAATATAATCTACAATAGCGGATAGGCCGTTATCATCCTGTTTATTATTGGTTTTTCTGGTATTGAATATGAAAATGAAATTATTGGGTTTAACACTTTTAGCAAACGTTTTGCTCTTTAGTGGCACTACACAAGCCAATGATACAGCTTATTTTGGGCTGGAGCCGGATATTGTGACCAACTACATCAGTTCTAATAGCCGCAATATCGGTTATGTCAGGGTAACCATCGAACTGATGCTGGATTCTGCCAAGCATCTGGAGGCCGCCGAGCATCACGCGCCCTTATTGCGAGCCACCACCATTGATATCTTTGGCAGACAAACCGAAGAGCAAGTTAAATCATTAACCGGCCGTGAAGACATTCGTCGCGCCTGCCTGGATGAACTGCGCAAGTTAATGAAAGCCGAAACCGGTTCAGAAATGATTAAAGACGTGATCTTTACTAAATACCTGTATCAGGGCTAACAATCAGCCATTTAGCGGTTTGCGATGCAGACTGGCGTAGAATAATGCCAATACGCAGCCGCTGATTAATCCCGTCAAATGAGCCGTGTTCGCCATATTAATCCAGAGTACATCGGCGTAGCCTATCACTAACCACAACAGCATAAAGCCAATCAGAGGCTTCGACAGACTCAATCCTTTATCAGGTCTAAGCCAACCCATCCACCAGACAAAACCAAATAAACCGTAAACCACACCACTTAAACCGCCAAAATTCGGCCCAGACACCCAAAACTGCGCCAGATTGGAGATGATTCCGGTTGTGAGATATATGGCTAACAACATCCCCAAGCCCAGCTTCTGTTCAATATCAAGACCTAATATCCACCACCACACCAGATTAAAAATGATGTGTAACGCGGAAAAGTGCATCAGTGTGGGCGTAATAAGCCGCCAGATTTCACCGTTTTGAACCACTTCTGACCAGGGCTGAAAGTAAAGGTGATCGAACAATTCAAACTGTCCGAAAACAAAAACCAGACCATGTATCACCAGGGCAATTAGTAAAATTGCGGCAGCCAGAGGGGATTTAAACAATGCCGCAGTCCCATTACGCCAGGAAAATCCAACAGAACCCGCTCCCAGCTCAGCGGGAGTGGCATTTTGCCAGGCGAAAGATTGGAATTTTTTAGCATTGGGGTTTTGCACAAACTCCAGCAACATCTGCTTTGCTGCATCCAGATCGGCATCGTTGTGCAGTATCACCTGAAATTGCTGTTCCGCTGCCTGATAGGAGCAGGCAATGTTGTTAGCCTGCATATAAGCCACCAGCGTATTGGCTGGTGACTGTTGTGGAAATGACGCCAGTATTATCACAAACTCTCTGATGGCATCGACTGTTTCCAGGCCTCAAAACCACCATCCATGCTGTATACCTCATCAAATCCCTGCGCCACAAAATACTGCGCAGCCTGCTGACTGCTGATACCGTGATAACAACAAATTACCACTGGCGTATCGCTGGACAGCTCAGTGATCACTTGTTGCAGGTTGTCATTAGTCAGATGGGCAGAGCCCGGAATATGACTTTGGGCGAAGCTGTTTGGGTCGCGAATATCAAACACTTTAGCCCCCTGCTCCATCAGCGTCGCGGTACCCTGTACATCGATGTGTTTAAAGGTTTGCATGTTACTCCTGCCAGTTAAGTAGAACTTTGCCAGACTGGCCAGAAGCCATGGCATCAAAGCCTTTTTGGAAGTCATCAATCGCAAATTGATGCGTGATCATGGGCGTGAGATCTAAACCAGATTGGATCAGGCTGGCCATCTTATACCAGGTTTCAAACATTTCCCGGCCATAAATACCTTTGATCACCAATCCTTTAAAAATCACCTGATTCCAGTCGATGGCCATATCCGAAGGCGGAATACCCAACAAAGAGATTTTACCACCGTGGTTCATACTGTTGAGCATGTCTCGGAAAGCAACTGGTACACCAGACATCTCCAGGCCCACGTCAAAACCTTCGGTCATGCCCAGATCACGCATGACATCTTTCAGCGACTCGGAGGAGACATTTACCGCGCGGGTTGCGCCCATTTTTCGGGCCAGCTCCAGACGGTATTCATTGACATCAGTGATCACCACATTACGGGCTCCCACGTGTTTGGCCACAGCTGCCGCCATGATACCAATGGGGCCTGCGCCGGTGATCAGTACGTCTTCTCCCACCAAATCAAAAGAGAGTGCGGTGTGAACAGCATTGCCAAAGGGATCAAAAATCGCTGCCAGGTCATCACTAATATTGTCTGGAATTTTAAAGGCGTTGAATGCCGGAATTACCAGATATTCGGCAAAGGAGCCGGTGCGATCAACACCAACTCCATAGGTATTGCGACACAAATGACGACGTCCTGCCCGGCAATTACGGCAATGACCACAGGTAATATGCCCTTCACCAGACACCCGATCGCCTTTTTTAAAGCCAGCCACTTCGCTGCCCATGTCCACCACTTCACCAACGTATTCGTGACCCACCACCATAGGTACGGGAATGGTTTTCTGAGCCCATTCGTCCCAGTGATAAATGTGCATATCAGTGCCACAAATAGCAGATTTGCGGATTTTGATCAGCAAATCGTTATGGCCCATTTCAGGCTTGTCGGTATCCACCATCCAGATACCTTTTTCGGCATGCAGTTTGGATAAAGCTTTCATTAAATCACTCCCAGCTCTTTGCCCACACTGATAAAGGCATCAATCGCTTTATCCAGTTGTGCTTTAGTGTGTGCTGATGACATTTGCGTGCGAATACGGGCCTGACCTTTAGGCACCACAGGGAAGGAAAAGCCCACCACGTAAATGCCTTTTTGCAACATTTTATCAGCCATTTGCGAGGCCAGTTTAGCATCGCCAATCATCACCGGAATGATGGCGTGGTCAGCACCTGCAAGGGTAAAACCCGCTGCTGACATCTTCTCTCTGAAATAGCGACTGTTTTCCACCAGCTTTTCGCGCAAGTCACTACCCTGTTGTAGCATTTCAATAACGCGAATAGACGCCGCCACGATAGAAGGCGCTAAAGAATTGGAAAACAGATAAGGACGAGAGCGCTGACGCAACCAGTCAATCACTTCTTTTTTCGCTGAGGTATAACCACCTGAAGCACCGCCCAGAGCTTTACCCAGCGTACCGGTAATAATATCCACCCGGCCCATCACTTCACAAAACTCGTGGCTGCCGCGACCGTTTTCGCCAACAAAACCAACGGCATGGGAATCATCCACCATCACCATTGCACCGTATTTATCCGCCAGATCACAAACACCCTTCAGGTTGGCAATGATGCCATCCATGGAAAACACACCATCAGTGGCGATCAGTTTGAAGCGGGCACCTAGCTCGGTAGCTTCCTGTAATTTAGCTTCTAAATCTGCCATATCATTGTTGGCATAACGGAAGCGCTTAGCTTTACACAAACGCACGCCATCAATAATACTGGCATGGTTTAACGCGTCAGAAATTATCGCGTCTTCAGGACCTAACAAGGTTTCAAACAGGCCAGCATTGGCATCAAAGCAGGATGAATACAAAATCGTGTCTTCCATCCCCAGAAATTCAGAAATCTTTTGCTCCAATACTTTGTGGTTGTCCTGAGTACCACAAATAAAGCGTACCGATGCCATACCAAACCCGTGGCTGTCCAGGCCATTTTTGGCCGCCTGAATCAACTCGGGATGATTCGCCAATCCGAGGTAGTTATTGGCACAGAAATTTAAGACCTGTTCGCCACTAGTGACACTCACATCGGCATCTTGTTGAGAAGTAATAATTCGCTCTGACTTGTATAACCCTTCTTCTTTCAAGGTCGCCAGTTCGGTTTTTAAATGTTCTATCATGCTCATTGTAGGCCTGCTGAAAATATTGTTATGACGTTATTATAGATATTGTAGGTATTTTAAAGGATAAAGGCGTAATAGTAACTTGCCCGATTAAAACCCGATAGATTGGCTTTGTAGCAGTTAAACCAAATTGTAATTAAAAACTGACAGTGCCCCAACTCAATTGCCACTGTGCTAGAGCAGAGTCAGATAGTTTAGATAATTTCGCTGCGCCATAGTGGCGACAGAAAAATCCTGCTCCACTATTTTGCGTCCAGCTTTCCCCATTTCGTCACGTAGCACTGCATCGCTGAGCAACTTTTGCATTGCGGCCACCAGGCCTGAATGATCACCTACGTCAAGCAATAAGCCATTTTGATGCTGACGAACAATTTCCGGGATCCCACCGGTTCGGGTTGCCACAATCGCTCTGCCACAGGCGGCAGACTGTAAAAGCGCTACACCTAAGCCCTCGGTTTTTGCCGGATGAACCACCAGATCCACAACCGGAATGATACGCGCCATATCTTTGCGAAATCCGGGGAAAAACACCCGGCTTTGCAATCCCAACTGACGCACCAGCTCCTGATAGGATGCCAGTCTCGGCCCCTGCCCAAACAACAGCAATTTACAATTGGGCGTATGTTTTACTAGTGTATTAAATGCCTTGATAAGTTCAGCCTGCCCTTTGCGTTCAATCATTTGCGCAAAATTAGCAATCACCAACTCATCCGGCTGAATATTAAATTCGTTTCTGAACCACGCCCTATCAGCATCAGCGGTAAACAAGCTGGTATCTACGGCACTGTGGATAGTGGTTATGCGCTCGTCTGGGTATCCGGTAGCCCTCACCACATTGGCAATTCCCTCGGAAATACACACCACATTGCGGTACTTGCGATATTTCCAGCGGGCAAAAAAGGCATTCTCTTTATTATCCACCCGCCGGGAACACACCGCCGGCAAGGCCATTTTTTGCGCCGCCAGCGCGGCAAACAAATCGGCACCTCGGCGACTGTGCACATGCAGAATATGGGGTTGGTGCTGTTCTATTTTTTGACAGATACGTGTAATCAGCCCAAAATCCAAATCCCCATTCATGGCGATACTTTCCACTTGGGCAAAGGGTCTGGCAGCAGTGGCAACGGCACTGTTGTGTGGACAAAGCAAAATGTTATCAACCGGATAGTTCTGCAATCCCTGGCACAGATAGACCACCTGTTGAGCACCGCCATACAAATGCTTTCCCGCCTCAATATGCAATACCCGAAGTCTCTCCCTGGTAAGATCTACCATCAATGTTTATCTCGCTTAGCTTTCGTCTTTGGCAGTAATCTTTTCAAACGTCTTATCACCATTTTGGCATTGATGTCCGCCATGCAATGAAACTCGCCATCACAGCTGGGACGACGCTTACAGGGAGAGCAGGATTTATTGAGATAAATGATTTCTGCGCCTTCCGCGCTCAAATAGGGAGCTGTTGAGCCAAAAAGACACACGGTGGGCACGCCGGCCATAATGCCCATATGCGTGATCCCGGTATCCACTCCCACCAGCAATTTCGCGCGCCGCACCAATTCAGCGGTTTCCAACAGAGAAGTTTTTCCCGCCAGCGAATACATATTGCCGCAAGCGGCCAGTTCACTGGCGTGTGCTGCATCCTGTGTCCCCCCAACAATAATGACCGGCAGGCGAAACTTCTTGCGAACCTTTTCCGCAAGTTCAATCCAATGCTCTTCGAACCAGTGCTTTTGGGGTCGAGTGGTGTAAACACAAAATACGGCATAGTTTTCAATGCCCATTTCAGATAACAAACCATCCACGACCTTTTTCGCCTCCCCGGGCTGAGCCAGTGACATTCGATAATGGGCAGCGGCGCACCCCAGTTGCATTACCAAAGAGCGGTATTCGGAAGCGATAATGGGCGTATTATCTCTGGGGAGCACATGATGAAAAAATACATGACTACCTTCCCGACAGCCCAAACCAATTTTTAATATGCCTTTGGCCTGCCATGCCCAAATGCCACTTTTTAATAACCCCTGAGCATCAATCACCAGATCAAATGTTTGCCCTCTCAACTGCTTTCTGAAGTTTCTGACATCCTTTGCCAGTGCAGCCAGTCGACCGCGTTTTCGCAGTTTTTTCCAGTGTGTTCTGGGCAGGATAAGAACCTGCTGCAACAGTGGGTGTCCGGTTAACATTGAGGCTCCGACAGGTTCGGCCAACCAGGTGATCCTGGCATCGGGCCAGCGAGATTTAAGACTGCTCAGTAAGCCACTGGCCATCACAATGTCACCAATGGCACTGAGCCTGATCAATAGAATGTTTTTGGGATTGGTAATGTCTGGCAGCATAGCTTTAAAAACTCAACCTAAATCCGCTGAGGCGGTTATAATGCACAAAATTTCCGTCATTTTGATGCGCTATTCTGTTTTTGGATCCAAGCACACAATTAATACAGTTATATGAACTTACGGCTTCGAGCCTCACTTGATTTCTATGCAAAAAACCGTTTACAAACCTACATTTAAAGAGTTTTCGGCTCGTTGGTTATATTCCGCATTAATTGCCCTGTTTATTCCCCTGGCATTTTTGAACCTGCTAATCAAAGCCACTTACCGGGGTCCGGCATATCGCAAACGGAAACTAGAGCGTTTCGGTTTTCTGCCATCCATTCAGCAGCGTGGCGGCATGTTGCTGCACTGTGTATCTGTGGGAGAAGTGGTTGCGGCATCGGCTCTGGTAAAACAAATCCGGGCTCAACATCCTGAATATCCAATCACTATCACCACCACTACGCCCACCGGCTCAGAGCAGGTTAAAAAGACGTTTGGCGATTCTGTCAGCCACGTATACCTGCCTTATGATTTGCACATGGCCATGTATGGCTTATTGCGCCGCGTCGCCCCAGAAAAAGTATTGATTACCGAAGTAGAACTCTGGCCGAATCTGATCCACGCCTGTTGGCAGGCCAAGATTCCGGTCTATATCATCAACGCCAGGTTAACGGATAAGTCCGCGCGAAATTACGCAAAGCTGAATAGCCTGTTTAGTCCAATGTTGCACAAAGTCACAGCCGTCTGTGCTCAAGGGCAACGGGATTTTGATAACTATTTAAAGTTGGGGTGCCCCAGGGAAAAGCTGTTTCTCAGCAACAATATGAAGTTTGATCAGACACTGTCTGACGCCGATAAAGAAAAAGCCAATGCCCTGGCAAGCCAATTACAATTGCAGGAGCGCACAGTACTGTTGGGTGCCAGTACCCACGATCCGGAAGAAAAAGCCCTGCTGCAAAGTTATCAAAAGCTCAAATCCGCTTTTCCTCAATTACTGCTGATTTTAACGCCTCGTCACCCGCAGCGTTTTAGTCGGGTGCAAAAACTCATTGACGAACAACAACTGAAGCAGCAATCGTTATCCGATAATACAGCGGTAGCCCCCGACACCGATGTCTTACTCATAGATGAAATGGGCATTTTAAAAAGTGTCTACAGTCTGGCTGATATTGCTTTTGTGGGTGGTAGTTTGGCAGACCGGGGCGGTCACAATGCCCTGGAAGCGGCACTGTTTCAAAAGCCAGTGATCATGGGCCCACATTTATACAACAATCCGGCTATTTGTGAGACCTTGCTGCAGTCCAATGCCATGGTGTCAGTATCCGATGAGCAGCAGCTTTGCGCTCAGATAGAATACTGGCTGTCACACCCGCAAAAAGCCAAAGAAGCAGGCAGCGCTGGTGCAGAAGTGGTGCAACGCAATGCCGGAGCTATCGCTCAGACCCTGAAAATTATCGGGTTTTCTTAATCCACTTTATCGCTTCGATACTGGCCAGGTGTCATACCGGTTTGTTTTTTAAATGCGTTGTAAAATGCAGAACGGGTATTGAAGCCAGCCGCCAGGGCAATATCCAGGACTCTGTTGTCTGTTTTGGTCAGTAATTGCTGGGCGTATTCAATGCGATGCGCATTAATAAACTGATAAAAGTTGCAATTAAATTCCTGAGATAGCGTTTGCGAAACATAGATAGCGGGAATATGACTCTTACAGGCCAATTCAGGTAGGGTCAGGTCAGGGGCCAGATAAACCTGCTGCTGCATACAAGCTCGCAACTTTTCTGCAAACAGTTGCAAATCCGCCTGTGTTAATCCGGAGTTTTGATAAGAGGTGGGGTTGCCCGACTCATCTGGCGTAGATTCATCACCTCCCAGTACAGCCTGTAATTGCTGCTGTTGTGCTTTAAACAACGCAAATCCGGGTTGCTGTTGAATACCCCACAAGGTCAACACCAGGATAAATACCAGACTCGCTGTGGCCCCCATCACCATAGTCAACGTTTGCAGCGGCAAAAATACCCCCAGATACCCGCTGGCGATTAATACCCATAGCAGCAAAATCAAAGCGCCATGCCAGTTTATCCAGCGTAATTCACGCCCTTCAGTGTTGGAAAACACTGCCAGCAATTGACGTCGATAATTAATCAAGCGGCGTATAATTTTGGTCAGGTAGGCTAAAGAAAACCCTAACCAGGCAACAAACAGTGCGAATACCATCAGCAAAAGCGCATTTTCCCACCAATGCAATGGCCCATCACTTTCGCCAAACAAAAATGCAATTCTGTCGGAGGGTAACAGAGTAATGCTCAAGCTGAGCAACAACGACAAGCCCGGCACCAGGCTATTTAACAGCAATTGTTTTCTGGAAAAGTGAAAGTCGGTGCTGGTCAGGTAATTTATAAGCAACCAATACAATGGCGGTAAGGCAAAAAAAGCCGGTAGTAATAACGCGATGGCAAGCCCGACATTAGCTTCGTTATATTCTACTAGTTGCGCACTCAGCGCGATTAAAGTTACGGCTGAAATAAGCCCTAAATAAATTGCTTTTAGCCAGCCATCAGGGTTATTGCGCCAAACGAGCAAAGCCCCTAAAACACCTACCCCCTGGCTTAAGGCAAAAAGATGGAAAGATAAAATGTCCTGCATTTGGTGATGGCACCCTTACAAACTTTTTAATGACCATTATTCAGCAAACAAAAAATGTCCTTCCCGTTAGAGCAGGACGACCAGACAGCCTGTTACTGACAGACTGCCAACCATACTTTTTAAGCTAGTACGGGAAGTCATTATGACCACAATTAAAAAACATCTGAACTGGAGCATACTGGGTTTATATCTGCTGGGGTTTATCAGCATCCTGTCAGGTACCTTACAGCTAGAAGCTTTAAATACCGGACTGATCAGAGGCGACGCATCCCATGATCCAGAAGTACCTCACTACTACCAGATACCCTTACCCATCATTCTACACATAATTGCTGGCGTGGCGTTCAACTTACTTAGTCCCTTACAATTTTCCGCCAATATTCGCGCAAAAGCGCCATGGTTTCACAAGTCTTCAGGCATTTTATTAGTTTGCAGTGCCCTGACCGCGGGAACTACGGCGCTGGTTATGAACCAGATGTATCCAGCCTTTGGCGGTTATCTTAAGTATTTTGGCGTCATGACTTTCGCCCTTGCCAGCTGTATCTGTGTTGTCTTTGGCGTTGTAAAAATTAAACAAGGAAAAGTCGCCCAGCACCGCGCCTGGATGATCCGTACCACAGCTGTAGCGCTTGGCCCTGCGACGCAACGCTTGTTTTTTATTCCGGCTTTTTTAGTGCTTGGACAAATCGATCAGCTGGTCATTGGTATTGGTATCTGGGTAGGCTTTCTGGTTAATTTGCTAATCGCTGAACTGTTTATAATCAGAAACTTGAAGGACAACAAACCTTTGTCAAAACTAGCGGAGCAAGCTATCTAATGGCTGTTATCAGGCGTACCAAGTACCCGGTCAATCTGTGCAATAACCTGCTCCGGCTTAATCAGGGCCATTAAATCCTGGCCCTTTGCCCGCGTTCCCCAACGCAATTCGCGCCATGGCTTACCTTTTTGCTGTTGGATCACAGTTTCATAGACAGACACCACATGTTCGATGTCATTGTATGGCCCGGTGCGTACCGGATTGCTATGAGCATATAAGCCAATCACTGGGGTAGAAACTGTGGTTGCCATGTGCGCAGGGCCGGTATCCGGCGCAATCACCAGACTAGCCTCGCTCAGTATTGCTAATAGTTGTTTTAGGTTAGTTTTTCCGGTGAGGTTAAGGCTAATATCGCCACAGGCAGCTATTGCATCAGCCAGTTTACGTTCACTCTCGGCTGGACCACCACAAAGCACCACAGAAAAGCCTCGGTTTTTCAGGTTATATGCCACTTCCTGATAACCTTCGACTGTCCAGTTGCGCTCAGCTTTGCTGGCAGAAGGACAAATCACCACATATTGCTGAACGTCGCCTAATAAGGATGTCGCAGCTTCTGAAGCCGAATCAGGGATTGGGATATGCCAGCGCGGTAAACCACCATCGGGAATCCCGGCGGCATCAGCAAAAGCCATAAAGCCCTCAAGTACGTGGGGATGTTTTTGCGCGGCGATTCGGTGAGATACAAAAACATGATGCAGCTCTTTGGCCCGCTCCGCATCAAAGCCTATTTTCCTTTTCGCCTTAATGAATAAGCTGGCCAGATTCGCTCTCAGCGCTACCTGCATCAGCAACAGCACATCAAAGCGCAGCCCTTTAAGATCGGCTCGCAACTGACTATAAGCCGACCAACCCTGGCGTTTATCGAACACCACAAACCGAATGCCCGGCATGTCCTGCAACAATTGATACTCTATTTTTCCGATGATCCAGGTGATTTCAATATCGGGTCGCATGCGCTGGATGCGTTCCACCAATGCTACCGCGTGGCATACATCACCAATGGCAGACAATCTCAAAATACAAAGTTTACCGTTTTCTCGCACAAAAAATTCCAATCCGAACGCCGGATCTGTCACTGTCATTTATTATCTGGCACTATTGTTCCTTACTTGTTTATCTGTCGCAAGCGAAGTGAAATGCCAAAACAAATCCCGTTGCCCCCCCTGATGCAACAACAACATCCTGATGTGCAATTATTCCAACAATCCGGCTGTCGAATTCTGCGCCATCAGCAGTGTCAGTTAAATGCTTCCAGACAGGTGTTCAATCCGGATTTTTGGTATAAAAACCAAGCCGTTATGGGTACGGCTGCCGGCAGAGGCACAACCCTCTTTGTCAAACACAAGGAGCAACAGATGATCCTGCGGCAATATTTGCGTGGGGGGTTACCTGGTAAGCTTCTGTCCAACCAGTTTTTTTTCAACGGTTACCAAAAAACCCGGGCCTGGCGTGAGTTTTTTTTACTTCTGGAGATGCATAAACAGGGGCTACCGGTACCTGAACCGGTTATGGCAGGCATTGACCGTAGCGGATTGATCTATCGCAACTATATATTGATCAAGCGCATTCCTGATGCCGCCGATTTGCACCAGAAGCTGACGCAACAGGCATTACCTGATGAAACCTGGTATCAATTGGGCGTAATGGTCAGAGACTTCCACGAACAGCAGATCTACCATCACGATCTCAATATTCGCAACATCATGCTGGATAAGCACAACAAAAGCTGGCTGATTGATTTTGACAAATGTGCCAGATTATCCGGTGACGACTGGAAGTCCAAAAACCTGCAACGCCTGCATCGTTCATTGCTGAAAGAGCAAAATCAAAATCAGCACTTTTTCTGGTCAGAACAAAACTGGCTATCATTTATTGAGGGTTATGAGGCTAAAAACAGCCGTTCTGAAAGATAATTCCTTGATACAGGTCTAACTCAAAGAGTGTGACAAAAAAGAGAACCAGTAATGTCTGCAAAAAATCGTGCAATCCTTTCTGCAATTGTGGCCTTTGTGTTTTATAGCCTCTGGTCATGGTGGGTTAATAGTATGGCCAGTGACGATAGCGCGCTGGTGCTGCGCAGTGCGATTTTACAGGGGAGTTACAGCGCTCTGATGACGGTTACCTTTACGGCATTTCTCAACTGGACACTCAGTAAAATGAAGTGCCACAAACGGCCTCAAATTGCAGTTCTGCCCCCTTTGGCGTTCCAATCCATCATGGTGGTGTTGCTCAATGTGATAAACAACACCCCGGATGTGGCAGCAACAGTGGCTCCCAGTATTTTAATGACAGGCATTTATGGATTTTTCTACGCCCAATCATTGCTCAAGACACCGGAGTATATCTGCAAATATAAGCTGGAAGGCTACGAGCAATACCAGAGCGACTCTTCAGCTACGCCACCTTCTGCGCCTTAGGTTTAAGACTGAAATTTAACACGATAAAGCCAACCACACCGGATAATAAAGACCCCAGAATAATCCCCAGGCGCTCATCGAAGAGCGGAATAGCGCCGGTTTCTTCAAACGCTAAAGAGCCAATAAACAAACTCATGGTAAAACCCACACCACACAGTAACGAGATACCATACAAACTGAGATAAGACATACCTTTCGGCAGTTTTGCCAGCCCTAATTTTATTCCCAGCCAGCACAAACCAAAGATACCAACCTGTTTACCCACGAAAAGTCCAGCCGCAATGCCCAACGGCACCGGATGCAATATCTGCTCAAAGGTGACCCCTTCCAGACTGATACCGGCATTGGCGAAGGCAAAAATAGGCAGAATAAAAAAGGCGACAACCCCGTGCAGATCATGTTCCATTTCTTTTAATGGCGAGGGTTGATCCGGTTGTTGATGTTTCATGGGAATAAACATAGCGATAATGACACCCGCGAGAGTGGCGTGAACACCCGACTTTAACATGGCGACCCACATCACTACGCCCACAAAGATATAACGGCTTCGATCAGAAATTCCACGGTAATTCATAAAGGCTAAAACGGCGGTACAGATAGCTGCAACCACCAGTGCCGACACGGAAATTTTACTGGTATAAAACAGGGCAATGATAATGATGGCCCCCAGGTCATCAAAAATAGCCAGCGAAGTCAGGAATATTTTTAAACTTACCGGAACACGCGAGCCCAGCAAAGACAAGATACCCAGCGCAAAAGCGATATCGGTTGCGGCCGGAATGGCCCAGCCTTTCAGGGTAACCGGGTCATTTTGATTAAAGAAGAAATAGATGGCAGCAGGAACCAACATCCCGCCTACGGCACCAATAGCTGGAAACACTATATTCGCCGGATCCGAAAGCTCGCCTTCCATCACCTCGCGTTTTAGTTCCATGCCCACCAACAGGAAAAACACCGCCATTAAACCATCGTTGATCCAAAGCAGTAAAGGTTTTGCGATTTCCAGCTTACCGACTTTTACGGCCACCGGCGTATCTATCAGTAAATCATACCAGGTCGACAATGGCGTGTTGGCCGCGATCATGGCTAATACCGCGGCGAACATTAAGATGATACCGGCGGAGGATTCTTTATCTAAAAATTCTTCGATGACGGACTTTTGCATTGTGTTTTCTTTGGGCTGCATGTGTATTGAGTGTCCTAAAATTTTTCCGTATATATCACTATAGCTGCCTGTTCATTATAGTTGAATGACAATTGCAGCCTGGGCTTAAGCAACAGGGGTTAAAAGCCCCACCAATAACCTAGTTTTTTACGTAATTTTAATGAACGGATCAGGTTAAAAGGCTTCGTTTTCAGATGGGCCCGACCTTTTTCGAGACTTAACAAAGTCGCATCCAGCACCCGTTGTGAAGACTTGCCATCCGAATAAGGATGCAATTGCGCCACCGCCTCTGTAATTTTATCCGCTAACTCTCCTTTTGCATTAAGAGCATGCTCAATCATTTCCTGCAATCGAGATGCATCATTAAAATCCAGCAAATGCGGATCAGGCTGTGAATTAGCATAGGTCACCACAGGCTTATTCAACAGGGCAAACTCAGTAATTATCGAAGAAGTATCAGAAACCATGACATCAGCGCACTGCAACAACCCAGCGATTTCCTGAGTTTCCACCACTTTTAAATTGGCATTTTCAATGTCCCGATATTGTTGTTGCCAGTGTGCATCCATTTTTGGATGAAACTTTACCAACCATTGCCACTGTCCGGTTTCCGACAATGCTTTAATTTGCTCAAACAATGCCGGAGCACTGGTTAAGGCAGGTGAAAAAGTAGGTGCGAACAAAATAACCGGTCTTTGGTCTCGCTCGGGCCAGTGATAAGGTTTAGCGTTAAACAAGCTATCTATCTTCGGCCAGCCGGTTTCTATTACATCAAAATGGCGATGTGGTTGCGCCAGTTCATTAAATTTTTTGGTAAACAGTGGACCCTGAGTGCAATAGAGATCAAACATGCCGCGAATGCGAAAATGGCCCTTTTTCTTCCACTCAAAGCCGTGAAACAACTGCACTTTCAGACCGGGGATAAAGTCCGGCACCAGATTTCCGGGAATATACACCGCATCGGGATTAAACGCTTTGACCGCCGGCACATCGGGTAGCAAGGTTTCATCTTCAGCAAAATAGCTCAGATTGACATGATCCCCCTCTACAAACCAGGCAACCTGGTAGCCACGTTCCTGAATTGCCGCCTGCAATGGACGCAAGATCTCAAAAGCGTAGTTTTCCGAAATATACATCAGAAACCGTTTCATCATCTTACCTCTTTGATGACTTCAATAATTTCTGTGGTTGAAACAGAAGGAGTACGAGGCAGATACACTACATCACAAATATCCTTGAATTCGTCAAAACGCCCTACCCAGTCATCACCCATCACCAGGGCGTCGGCCTTTGCCTCGAGGATATACTGACGCTTGGCTTCCAGCGAGTGCTCCACAAATACTTCGTCGACAAACTTCAGCGATTCAATAATCTCCATGCGATTGTCTAGTGAATATATGGGATTACGCCCCTTTTTACTGAAATTTAGTTCATCTGAAGACACGCCGACAATTAAATAATCCCCCTGTAGTCTGGCCCGCTTTAACAGTTTAACGTGACCAACGTGAAAGACGTCGTAGGTTCCAAAGGTAATTATTCTGCGCACTCGTCACTCGCTTTTCATTAATTTAAGATCTTGCCCCAAGCCTTAACTATCTTGGGATCCCAACAAGCCATAACCGCGAAGAATAGCAATTCACAGATGCCGAGAAAAGTCGGAAATGTGATTGTCGTCATTATTGCACTTTAACCCTGACAACTTCCTGTTAGAATTGGCGGCGCATTGCATCCAGAGGACGAAACGTGAAGCACCTGACTTTCCTGATTTTATTGAGCTTAAGTGGCCAGGCATTGGCCAAAGGCGTATCCCCCTATTTGCCCATTAATTTGGCGCCAGAAGTGGAATTACAAATAGAAAAACTGATGGCAATGACCGGTGATACGCCACTGGCGAAGCCGTATAAAGCAACGGAATTACTAACCAGGCTGGAAGCCATAAAAGATTATCATCCGGTGTTGCATAGCCGCTTATCCTCTTATCTGGCGCGTTATACCGAAACCATGGCCAATACGCACAGAGCCCTGACCTTGTCTGTCAGCGATGACAATGCCCGTCATCAGGAAAACAATCGCGGCGTACAACACAATACCAATGTCGAAGTATCTGCGGCGGCCCATGTTTTCTTTAATCCCTATGTTTATCTGGCAGCCGGTGCCAGTTACAACGATGAAAGTGGTAAAGCGGCCACTAATACTCACCTGAGTATGGGCTATGAATATCTGCAACTGGATATTGGTTTCAGAGATCATTGGCTGTCGCCCATGCAGGACTCTGCGATGCTGTTAAGCACCCATGCCGAAAACCCACCATCAATCACTCTAAGCAACTCCACTGGTATTTCAGACTGGAATTTTCGCTATGAGCTTTTTTATGCGAAGTTTGATGAGAAAACTAATATCAACAGCCTTGGAACAATAAGCGCAGGTAAACCAGAGCTTACCGGAATGCACTTCAGCTTCAGCCCTGTGGAGCGCTTGTCGGTCGGACTGACCCGCACTTATTACTTTGGCGGCGGCCACCGGGATGGTGGATTTGGGATCGGTTTGAAAGGACTTTTTAGCCCTTCTTCTCTGGAAGATAATTCTCAAGACAATAACGAGCAGGGTTATGGTCAAACCGCGCTAAGTGCTAAATGGAATATAGGTCTGGAAACGCCTCTGTCAGTTTACGCTGAATTTGCCCAATATCAGCGGGATGCACTGACCACAACCGACGATAGCGGCAACGCTATATCGCTGGGATTATTTATGCCAGTGGTGTTTGAAACCATGTCGCTGCGTTATGAAATTACCGACCGTGATGCTGGCTGGTATCAATCGTCTTTCTATCAACAGGGCTATAGCAACAAAAATGTCTTATTAGGACACTGGAGCGCCGACGAATTTGGCACCAGCATCAGCCCTGAAGCGCTGACTCACCATATCATGATGGACTGGGAGTTATTTGATGATCAACAGTTAGCCATCAAACTTACCCATCAAAGTATCGAAGACACCGCCGGATTGTCTGACACCTTCCAGATGAACGCCCGCTACAGTTTCGCTACACAATACGGCTTTTGGGGTCTGGATGGCACATTTGGCAAAGATGCATTGGGTGAAAACTACAATCGCCTCAGTGCCTTTTATCGCTGGTAAAGGTCCCGATGAGCAGCTGGAAGTCTTTCACTTATAACCGCAATCAGGCTAAGCTAAGCCTGAACATTTAAGGATAACGGTAGATACCCTATGAACACAGCAGCACTGTATCCTGGTACGTTTGACCCCATTACCAATGGTCACGCGGACCTTATCGAACGCGCAGCGAAGCTCTTCGCCAAAGTCACTGTGGCTATTGCCTCAAATCCCAGTAAAAAACCCTTATTTAGCCTGGCTGAGCGGGTTGAACTGGCACAGCAGGTAACAGCGCACCTGGACAACGTCAATGTAGTGGGCTTTCAGGGGTTGTTGGCGGATTTTGCCAAAGAGCACAACGCCAATGTGCTGATACGTGGTTTACGGGCCGTGTCGGATTTTGAATACGAGTTTCAATTAGCCAATATGAATCGTCGCTTAAATCGCAATCTGGAAAGCGTGTTTTTAACCCCGGCTGAAGAGAACTCTTTTATCTCTTCAACCCTGGTAAAAGAAGTCGCTCTGCATCGTGGCAAAGTAGATGAGTTTTGCCATCCCATTGTGCAACAAGCACTGGCTAAGAAATTCCACGGCGACAAGTAAGCTCCAGGCATGCCAGAACTTCCGGAAGTCGAAACCACCAAAAGAGGTATTACACCTCATATCCTGAACGGTAAGATAGCTGATGTCATTGTTCGTCAGGCGTCACTGCGCTGGCCGGTTCCGGATAATATTCAGGCAATCTTACAGGGTAAAACCGTTACGGCCATCGAGCGTCGGGCAAAATATCTGCTTATTTTCCTGGATAATATTGAACAACAGGCCCTGCTGATCCACCTGGGCATGTCCGGCAGCTTGCGCATTGCCAAACGAACTGACGCCATACTTAAGCATGATCATCTGGATATTGTCTTTGCAGATGGGCAGATACTGCGCTACGCAGATCCGCGCCGGTTTGGTTGCATACTGTGGCTGGAAACACCACCAGCAGAGCACAAACTGCTGAGTCACCTGGGACCTGAACCTCTGTCAGATGCCTTTAATGGCGATTATCTGTGGCACAAATCCCGGACTAAGTCAGTGGCAGTTAAACAGTTTGTCATGGACCAAAAGGTGGTAACAGGTATCGGAAATATCTATGCCACAGAAGCTCTGTTCACCGCTGGTGTGCATCCCAACAAGCCCGCCGGGAAAGTGTCTAAAAACAAATACAACATTTTTGCCGAAGCAGCAAAGCACATACTGCAGCGCTCTATTACTCAAGGGGGAACGACCCTGAGAGACTTTGTGGGCGGTGATGGTAAACCCGGATATTTTGCCCAACAGCTGTTAGTGTATGGTCGCAAGGGTGAGCCTTGTCCACAATGTGAAACAATATTAAAAGAAGTTCGCTTATCTAATCGCAGCTCGGTGTATTGCCCTGCTTGTCAGAAATGAAGTCGATAAAGGGCAGCAACAGTACCGCTGGGTTCCAGCAACGCTTGTCACTCGCCCTGACCATCTGGCTTGTATGGCAAGGGATCTGGCACCTGGCCTTTGAATACGTCATCCGCTATCCAGAGCACCCCATTGCCCTTCTGGTTGCAGTTAAACTGGCGACAGAGTTGATATTTTACGCCTGGTTAGCTCTATGGTTATACCGTGAACAGGGTCTTAATCGGCTGTTGAAAACAGTATTATTGGCAGTTGTGCTAATGGTGTTCTCATTAACACTAAGGCAATGGCTGATAAACTAGGGAATAATTTTATAACTCGGGTGTCTGGGCTACGGGGAATAGCTGCGCAGTGGCCACGTCTTGCGCCAGATACCAACGTCCAGCAGACTGTATTACCGTGCCATGCTCAACAGAATAAAGTTGAAACACCCGCTTTTTATCCTCACCCGCTAATAACACAGACACTATGTAAGGCGCTTGCTCAGGAGCAACATTGGTTTGCTGTACTTCTAACATCAACCATTGCTCTGCTAGTGGTACCAGGCTATCGATAGCAATGCTCTGTTCACCCTTAACCCGCCAATCCTGACCTATGCGTTCTAGTCGGACGAAGCCAAAATCCAGGCTCATGATAACGCTGTAGGAAGGGAACAGCGGTATAACCTCGTTTGAAGGCTGCTCACCCTCGTTGATCATGTCATTGCTGAGTGTAAACAAGTACACCATAAACAACATGGCCAGAATCACGACGTTATTCCAGGCTCTTTGACTGAGTCTAAGCATTGTTGCGGTTGTTAGATTGCGATATTGGCAGTGTAACGATTCGACAGAAAAAGAGAAGTTTTTCAGCAGGATAACGCAAAAAACCCGGCTTAAACCGGGTTTTTCGGGAGACAAAAACCAAAAAGATTACTTAATCTTTGCTTCCTTAAAAAGCACGTGTTTGCGAACAACTGGATCATACTTTTTGATTTCCATTTTGCCCGGCATGTTACGCTTGTTTTTGTCTGTCGTGTAGTAATAGCCTGTGTTAGCTGTAGATACTAATTTAATTTTATCGCGCATTACTCAGACTCCTTAAACTTTTTCGCCGCGAGCACGCATTTCAGTTAATACTGAATCGATGCCTTTCTTGTCGATAATACGCATGCCTTTAGTAGAAACACGCAGTTTAACGAAACGGTTTTCAGACTCAACCCAAAAACGGTGAGATTGTAGATTTGGCAAAAAGCGACGACGCGTAGCGTTGTTCGCGTGAGAGCGGTTGTTACCTACCGCAGGGCGTTTGCCAGTAACTTGACATACTCTGGACATTGTTGTTGTCTCCAAAAATTACTTACTTTACCCGACCTCATATATCCGACATTCAGCCGCTGGTCAGAAGATGCTCATACAAGAGGGCGCACTTTATACAGTATAAAAACTCCAGATTCAAGTAAAAGTTAGAATAAAGGGCTATTTTCAGCACTTTAGGGCCGGTTTGAGGTCATAACATTCCGCGTTCCGCCATCGAAGTGTGTCGCCCCTCTCCCACAATAATGTGATCCAATACCCGAATATCCAGCAGCGCCATAGCCTCAACGATTCGCTGAGTGATTTGCTGATCGGCTGGACTGGGTTCAGCAATTCCCGAAGGATGGTTATGAGTTAAAATAACCGCAGCCGCATTATGGGATAAGGCTAATTTCACCAGCTCCCTGGGATAGACAGGTGCGGCATTGATAGTACCAAAGAACACTGGCTGAAAATGCAAAAATTGGTGCTGAGAATCCAATAACAATATAGCAAAGACTTCCTGACTGTAATGGGCCATTCTGCGACTGATGAAATTCATGGTGTAGGCAGACGAAGTAAATTGCGGCTTTTGCTCTGGCTCTGATTCAAAGTAGCGACGTGATAACTCCAGCACTGCCTGTAATTGCACGTACTTCGCAGTGCCTAACCCTTTGCCCTGACAAAATTCTCTAAGGTTGGCAGCCATCAGGCGCTTTAATGAGCCAAACTCCACCAGCAATTGCCTGGCCAGATCAACGGCATTGGCTCCGGGAATACCGGTACGCAGAAAGATAGCTAAAAGTTCCGCATCGGATAGCGATTGAGCGCCCAGATTGAGCAGTTTTTCACGAGGTCTCTCGGCCTCGGGCCATTGTGACATTTTCATAGATACAATCCTTTGTAGAGGGCAACTCACCATCAGCAGCCAAAATAGGGGCTGGTTCACGATAAATAGCCGTTATTATCAAAGCAGTTCCTCTGCTTTCATGTTAATCTACATAATTAGTCGAAAAAGAACAATAGTGTTTCTTCTATGGGATCCTTGCTCAACACCAATATTTTATTGGGCATCACCGGGGGCATAGCTGCATACAAAACCCCGGATTTAGTTCGAAAGTTAAAGGCTAAAGGCGCCAATGTGCGGGTTGTGTTAACGCGATCCGGCAGAGAGTTCGTTTCTCCTTTGTCATTACAGGCAGTTTCCGGAAATATCGTTTCTGACGATTTACTGGATCCAGCTGCAGAAGCCGCTATGGGCCATATTGAACTGGCCAAATGGGCTGACCTTTTGCTAATAGCTCCCGCCACTGCCAATACCATTGCAAAACTAGCTCATGGTCTGGCTGATGATCTGTTAACTACCCTGGTGCTGGCTACAACAGCCCCAGTGCACATAGCTCCTGCCATGAATCAACAAATGTGGCACGCCACAGCGACTCAGGAAAACCTGGCAATACTCAGCCGTCGTGGAGTCAACATGATTGGGCCCGATCAGGGCGAACAAGCCTGCGGTGATATCGGACCGGGACGTATGCTGGAGCCTCAGGATATTGCCGACCTTCTGGATTCACAACCAACAGGTGGTCAGTTACAGGGCAAAAAAGTCGTGCTGACGGCCGGACCAACCAGAGAACACATCGATCCGGTGCGTTATATGAGCAATCACAGCTCCGGTAAAATGGGTTATGCTCTGGCGCTGGCGGCGCAACAAATGGGAGCCGATGTCACCCTGGTATCCGGCCCTGTCAACCTGCAAGCGCCGCAAGGGATCAACTTAAAGAAAGTCACCACAGCTGAAGAAATGTTGAGCGCTGTCATGGCCGAAATTCAGAACTGTGATATCTTTATTGGCTGTGCCGCTGTCGCCGATTACAAGCCCAGTCAGGTAGTTGACCAGAAAATTAAAAAGAGCAATACTGAGTTAACACTCACTTTTGTTAAGAATCCCGATATACTGGCTTCTGTTGCGGCTTTACCCAAGCCCCCCTTTACTGTGGGCTTTGCTGCTGAAACTCAAAATGTAGCGCAATATGCAAAAGATAAACTGGCTCGCAAAAAGCTGGATCTGATTGCGGCAAATGATGTTTCCCGTCAAGATATCGGCTTCAACAGTGAACAGAATGCCCTTACCCTGTATTGGACCGACGGCGAAGAGCAACTGCACAAAGCCAGTAAAACACAAATTGCCGTGCAATTGATGGAATCAATCGCACAACGATACCAACTGAAAAAGCAATAACATGCACAAGATTGACCTTAAAATTTTAGACCCCAGACTTGGAAACGAATTCCCGCTACCAGAATACGCTACACCCGGCTCCGCCGGCATGGATCTGAGAGCTTGCCTTGACGCTCCTTTAACATTAGAACCCGGCCAAACAGAACTTATCCCGACTGGTCTGGCGATGTATATTGGCGATCCTGGATTGTGCGCCACTATTTTACCGCGTTCAGGCCTGGGCCATAAAAAAGGTCTGGTATTAGGTAATCTGGTAGGACTCATTGATTCTGACTATCAGGGGCAGTTAATGGTATCTGTGTGGAACAGAGGTCAACAGAGCCAGGAAATAAAGCCTGGTGAACGCATTGCGCAGCTGGTTATCTTGCCAGTTATTCAGGCGCAATTTGAAATTGTTGAAGAATTTACAGAAAGCGAACGGGGTCAGGGGGGCTTTGGCTCGTCTGGCACACATTAATTCAGGGACAGGATTTATTTCAGGTTACCACTATGCCAGCTACTCGTAAGAACAATCGCAAAGCGCAAATATTACAATCTCTCGCCGTCATGTTAGAAACACACCATGGGCAGCGTATCACTACCGCGAAATTGGCCGAAAAAGTGGGCGTTTCAGAAGCCGCTCTGTACCGTCACTTTCCCAGTAAAGCGCGCATGTTTGAAGGCCTGATTGAATTTATCGAAGAAACGCTGTTTAGTCGTATCAACAAGATTGTTGACGAAGAAAAGGACACAGGTAACCGTTGCCAACTAATTTTGCATCTTATTCTGGGCTTTGCCGAGAAAAACCCAGGTATCACTCGTATATTAAATGGTGATGCCTTACAGGGTGAACAAGAACGTCTGCGTACCCGCATTGCTCAGTTATTCGAGCGTCTGGAAACTCAATTGAGACAAATATTGCGGGAGCGTAAATTGCGGGAAGGCAAAGCTCTGCCAGCAGATGAAACCCTGATCGCCAATATCCTGATTTGTTATGTGGATGGCCGTATTAACCAGTTTGTACGCTCAGAATTCAGTGCCAGACCTACTGATGGTTTTGCTGCCCAATGGAAGTTTATGCGGGAACGCTTTTTTGGCTAGAATCCGTCGAATTAACGAAGAAGGGCTGCAATTGCAGCCCTTTTTTATATGCTTTTTGCACTCTGACCGTGGTTAACGGCCAAAGGTATTGCCAAAGAAGCTGTCGTCATTCCAGGTGGGTTTATTTTCCTGGTTGGCAATGGTCTGGCCTATCTGAATGTTTACTTCAGCAAACTTAACCGCTGCTTTCCAGTTGAATTCCTCAGAGTATTCATCACAAGGTTTGTGATAACAGTTGCCAAAGAACTCCCCAAATTTCTTTCCGCCGTCCACTTCCGGATCTACCGCGGTCCAGCCAGGAATAACAAATACTGAAGGCACGCCTTGTTTTACAAAACTGTAGTGATCAGAGCGAGTGAAAATGGCTTGATCTGGCATAGGATCTGGACCCAACGTCAAGTCATGATATTGCGCTGCGGCTGTTACAGACGCTTTCAGGCTGCTGTGCTCAGCACCAAAGGCGATGACATCAGCAAATTCATAGGTCAGTACCGGCATATCCAGATTCACATTGGCCACGATTGACTCGATGGGTACTGTAGGGTTTTGCGCATAATAATCTGAGCCTAACAGGCCTTTCTCTTCACCGGTTACTGCCACAAACAGGATTGAACGCTTGGGTGCAGGCGCCTGCGCCAGTAAACGCGCTGTTTCCAGTAATACAGAAGTACCGCTGGCATTGTCTAAAGCACCGTTATTGATTTTATCCTGTTCAACGGTTTTGGCGATGCCAATGTGGTCATGGTGGGCTGAAAAAGAAACGTATTCTTTAGCTAACTCAGGATCGCTACCAGGTAAGATAGCCACCACATTGGGGCTGGTAATTTCTTTAAACTCGCTTTTCTTGCTCAGTTCAATACTGGATTTCATCGCAAAGGCTTTAGGAGACTTGTCTTCTTCCAGCTCGGCATAGATCTCGTCAAGCGTCATTTGTTCATCAGCAAACAACATTTTTGCAGTGTCCGGACTCAGAGACGCACCATTTTTAAGTTCTGCGAAGGTATTGGCAGGCGTGCCATCATCTTTTAACCAGCGCACTCTTGGTACGTGAATGTAACTCAGTGAGCGCTCGTAAGGTCTGGCTTTTTCACTACGCGGTGTCGGGATCACTATCGTGCCCTTAGCGCCGTTTTCCGCGGCATATTTGGCTTTTTGATAACCGGACGCAAAGTGAGCACCTTCTTCACTGGGGAATGACTGTGGCTTACCAGACAACATCACCACAATTTTGTCCTTCACATCAATATCAGCATAATCATTGTGATTCAGCTCAGGAGCGATAATGCCATAGCCAACGAATACCAGCTCACCTGCAACATGAGCTTCTTCGGAAGTAGAACTGGGGCTCACCAGGAACTCTTTAGGGTATTTCAGTTCTGTGCTTTCACCCACTTTATTTAATACAAACCTGGGCGACTCCTGATCTAAGAACGATTGACGGAAAGTCACTCGCTGCATATAGCTGCCATTGTCGCCAGCAGGCAGTAAGCCATATTGTTCAAACTGCGAGGCAATATACAATGAGGCAATCTCTAAACCTTTCGAGCCAGTATCACGACCTTCCAGTAAATCATGAGATAAGAAACGTAAATGGGCTTTAATGCGATCTTCATTAGCTTGCAACATTTCCGCATGTCCCGGCGTGCTTAATAAAGCACCCAGTAACAAATAAAGTGTAAATCTTAGTTTTTTCATAGAGGTTTATCTTTCAAGAAACGGTTATTTTTATGGCCTGTCAGACCTTGTTATACAGGAACTCCCTGGTTCCTACATTATGGCATAAGTTTATCTTTTTCCAGCTTGACAGTCATTGTCGATAATTTATCCTTAAAGAACAGCTGTTCTTAAGGAACGACAGATGGCGAGAAGACCACAATATAATGTCGACGAAGTATTAACAGAAGCCATCCAGATATTTTTGGAGCACGGGTTTAACGGTGCGGTGATGGATGAAATTATTGCCCGTACCGGCTTTAATCGACGGGGTTTTTATCTGGAATTTGGCTCAAAGCAGAGCTTTCTGTACAAGGTGCTGGATCACTACCAAAAAACCGTATTGCAATTAGCCATCAGGCATCTGGAAAACAATAAAGGTCTGCCGTCCATTACCGCATTTTTCCAGCAATACATTACATTGGTTAAAGGTAAAGGTTGCCTGCTGGTTAATACAGTGACAGAGTTAGGTTTCGATGATAAACATGTCAAAAGCGTCGGCCGACATTATATCGATCAACTGGAGATAGGCTTTATTGGCTGCCTGGAGCGCGCAATCGAGCACCAACAGGTACGGGCAGATATCAATATAGAGGCCACTGCATTGCAACTTTGTAATTATGTACAGGGCTTTGCAGTCACCGGGATCCTGGCGGGTGCCACGGATGAACTGGAACTAGCCACAGAGGCATTGTTAGGGCCACTAGCCGCCTAGAAGGTTTTTATGACAGAATTTAAGCGTGCTCGCGGAGCAAAAGAAAAAGAAGTCAGACGCAAAGCAATACTGGCCTCAGCAATCAATCTATATCAGAAGAATCCGGGTGTCTTACCTACCACCGCGCAAATTGGTAAAGACGCCGGTGTCGCTAAGGGCACACTGTACCTTTATTTTCGCAGTAAAGAAGAAATCTTTCTCGCGATCCTGGAAGAGTACCACCTCAACTGGTTGAAAACCTTTCACAAATACGGGCAACTGGACGAGTCCATTATGCTGACCTTGCTGGACACCAGCTGTGCCTATATGGAAGAAAATCCAGTCTTTATGCAGTTGGCTTGCATGAGCACCAGTGTGATCGAACAAAATGTTGATTACAAAGTGCTACTGGCCCATAAAAACGAACAGGCTAAAGCCACCAAAGAAGCCGCTCGCTCCATTGCGGCAATGCTACCTTCTCTGACCGAAGAAGATACCGCCGCCCTTATTGTACGCAGTTATGCGATGCTTTTAGGTTTGTGGCAACTGTCTCACCCTACCGACAACATCGCCAAAGTACTGATGTCACCCAGTCTGCAGATCCTCAAACCTGAGTTCAGTACCTCAGCCAGACATGCTTTAGAGCAATTGTGGCGGGCAACCATCATTAATAATAAGCCAGAGAAAAGCGGTATCTGGAAAAAGCTGTTTTCTTCGTCCTGAGCTCTTGAAAAGTACAAAATTAGCGCCATTTCCAGGCTAATCTTTAATTACAGTACCGATTGCACGGCTTTTTGAGTCGGGCGGAGAATATGAGCGAAAAACAACCTTTATATCGAATTCAGTTTATTGCCAACAGCGAACGTTACGAGCTTTATGTCCGGGAATTAACTCAGGGCAGCTTGTTCGGTTTTATCGAGATTGGTGATTTTGTCTGGGACAATCACACCAGTCTGGTGGTGGATCCCAGCCATGAAAAGCTAAAATCTGAATACGCTAACGTGAACCGCACCTATATTCCTTTGCACAGCGTATTAAAAATAGATGAAGTCAAAAAACAGGGAACTGCCAAAATTACTGACTTAGGCGATAAGGTAGCGCAATTCCCCTCCCCGATTTACACTCCAAAAAACTAATTCGATAGCGCTGAATTGGTATTTCATTGCAGGTGGCTTACACTAGGCCATCTGCAAATTAACCAAATAACAATAATGAAACACCTTCTGTTCATCCTGCTCATCATCAGTAGCGGTAGTTTTGCCGCGCAAAATGATAAACTCAATCAATTACTGGACAATATCTGGAACTGGGAACTGGAAATCAGCCCGCTGATGGCTACTCGATTCGGCATTCCGCAGGACACCGGACGCCTGGCAGATATGTCTCCCGAAGGTCTGGCAGCTCAGCAGCAACAAGCTTTGCAATTTATGCAGCAGTTAAATGCCATTGACGCAACAAAGCTGGATATTTCACAACAGATATCCTTATCTATCCAAAAACTGCGCCTGCAAAATCAAATTGATGAATATCGCTTTAATGGTCACTACTTACCCTTTACCTCAGAATCCGGGTTTTACAGTGGTTTAGCCTTTCTGCCCAGCACTCATAAATTTAACAGCGCAGCGGATTTTGAGTTTTACCTGCAGCGACTCAGTGATTTCCCCCGTTATTTTGAACAGCAAATTCATTGGTTAAAAGCAGGCTTGCAATCCGGTATGACTCAACCAAGAGAAGTTCTGGATATCGTACCGCAACTGGTTAAGAACTTTATTCATGAAAACCCGACGGAAAGTGTTTACTACCAACCGTTTGCTAAAGAGTCAGTCAGCTTTCTGGATGATGAACAATGGCAAGATTTGCAAAAACAAGCACAGCATGTCATTTCCAATAAGGTGATTGTTGCCTATCAGAAACTGCATGTCTTTCTGGAAAAAAAATACCTGCCGGGTGCCAAGCAAGAACTCGGCGCGATTAGCTGGCCAGAAGGTGAAGCCTATTATCAAAATCGGGCGGCTTACTACACTACAACAGCTTTAACCGCAGACGAAATCCACCAGTTGGGTTTGAGCGAAGTTAAACGGATTCGCGATGAAATGCAGCAGGTGATCGACGCGCTTGAATACGAAGGGGAACTGGCAGATTTCATTCACTTCCTCAGAACCGATCCGCAGTTTTATGCCAAAACAGAAGATGAGCTGTTGCGTTATGCTGCCTACCTGTCCAAACGTATGGATGCCAAACTACCCAAGCTGTTTTCCTATTTGCCACGCACACCTTATGGCGTAGCGCCGGTTCCGGCGAATATTGCACCTAACTATACTACCGGCCGTTATATCTCCCCCTCCAATGATACCGAACCGGGCTATTACTGGGTAAACACCTATGCGCTGGACAAGCGTCCGTTATACGCCCTGCCCGCACTGACATTGCACGAAGCGGTCCCAGGCCACCATTTGCAAATTGCCCTGTCGCAAGAACTGGAAGATTTACCCAACGTCAGACGCTATACCTATATTTCGGCCTTTGGTGAAGGCTGGGGACTGTATTCTGAATATCTGGGTAAAGAGGTGGATTTTTATGAAACCCTGTACGATGAATTTGGCCGTTTGAGTTACGAAATGTGGCGAGCGACGCGTCTGGTGGTGGATACCGGCATCCACACCAAAGGCTGGACACGTCAGCAGGCGGTAAACTACATGTTAGAGAATACGGCACTCTCTGAGCACAATGTGCGCACTGAAGTGGATCGCTATATTACCTGGCCGGCGCAGGCTCTGTCTTACAAGATTGGAGAACTGACCATAAAGCGCTTACGTCAGTTAGCCGAAGATAAACTGGGTGATAAGTTTGATGTGCGAGCTTTCCACAAAGCGGTACTGGAGCACGGCTCTGTACCTCTGACGACACTGGAAGCCAATATTGAACGCTTTATAGCGAGCCAGGCGGAATAATCAGAAACAAAAAAATCAACCAGTCCGGTTGAGTTTCGGTTCAGTTTAATTAGAATTCGGGCGATACCATGTAAACGGTATCACCCTTTTGTTAGCGTCAAAGGAAAATTTAAAATGATAGCAGCAGTCTCCATAATTATGTTTATGGTGATGATCCTGATTTATTTTGTTGTGAAAAATCAAACCATGGCAAAAGAACTCAGAGAATTCCGATATCTGGCCCGAACCGCCGAAAATAAATCAAAGTTTGCATTAGTGACCGTGGACTCTTTGGCGGCACAAATTCAAAAAATGCTCAGCAGCCAACTGGATTCAGCGCAAAAGCGCGGCCTGATAAAAGGTGAGCAATACGAGAAAACCGCCGCAATCTTTAAATGTTTTGAAACTGTGGTCATGCAATGTTGCGAACATGGTTCAACGGTTGAAGAAGCCCTTAAGCGCAATCTAACCGGTGAAGGCAAAACCCTCGACGATATCAAGAAATTTATTTCTGAAATGCCGTCGGAAGTACGGGTCCCCTGGGTTAAAAATGACGTTGGCAGCTTTGTGATTGCCTGCACCAACATCATTAATCACTATATGAATCCAACCTCTAAAGCAGAGCCGGCTGAAAAAACCGAAGCGAGTTAAATAGCTTCCAGCCTTTTCAGTAATGCCTGCGCTTCCTGGTCAGGTACCGGCATTACTGACAAACGCGCACCTTTTTTAACCAAAGCTAACTCCTGAATTTCCGGCATGGCTTTTATCTCAGCCAGGGATAAGAGCTTGTCATATTTCTGTTTAAATTTGATATCCGCCCGATACCAACGAGGATTATCAGTTCTGGCTTTGGGATCATAGTATTTGGCTTCCGGATCAAACTGAGTGCCATCCACATAGCCCTCTTTAACCACTTCCGCCATACCCACAATCCCCACGTGCTTGCAGCTGGAGTGGTACATAAACACCTGGTCACCCAGCTTAATGTCATCCCTTAAAAAATTGCGGGCCTGATAATTACGTACCCCATCCCAGGGTTCCGTTTGATTGGGACGCGCAGCCAGATCATCAATGCTAAAAGCATCAGGTTCAGTTTTAAATAGCCAATATCTCATATATTTTTTGTCGTACATCAATCATATAGAGACTTTAGCAAGCTCTGTCAGAAAACAAAACTTGCAAGTTTTCAGACAACAAATATACTGTATTTATATACAGTATATTTAATTTCAGGTATTCAGGTATTTTCGGTGAACAACATCCTTAGCTATCTTAAAAATAAGCATTTGATATGGCAGGGAAAAGCTATTAATGAGCCCGACGGCAGCAGTCTGTCTGGCTACCCAGAACTGGATGCGGGGCTGGAAGGCGGATTGCCGACTCAGGGGGTTATTGATATTCATTCTGATATTGGTATTGGCGAACTGCGCTTATTTCTGCCTTATATTTTGCAGCGTCAGAACCAACAACAACGTCTGCTGGTGATTATTGCCCCGCCTTTGCAGATCAATGGTGAAATGTTGGCGGAACTGGGCATCGATTTAAGTCAGGTATTAGTGATCCGCCCGGGCGATCAGCAACAGGCTTTATGGGCAGCCGAACAATGCCTGAAAAGCGACTGCTGCCACACCGTACTAAGCTGGTTGCAAAATCTGGAAATACACCAGGTAAAACGATTACAACTGGCGGCAAAACAAAGTCGTGCCGTACAGGTTATTTTTCGCCAGCAACAAACTCAGGGGTTGTCCCTGCCTGTTACCTTGTCTATGTCTTTGCAACCACAAGCACACGGTTTACGCATCAAGGTGAATAAGCGCATTGGCAGTTGGCGACATCAGGATATCCAACTGAATATGCAGGCACTCTGGCCAGCTCTGCAAGTACCGGAACAACATAATAACGATAACAATATTATTCCGTTTCCAAAGCAACGCGCCAGTTAATTTCGGTCACGAGTCGTTATGAAAAAGTTGTGGTTATATCTGCACTTTCCCCGTCTGCAGATGGACTGTCAGTTTTTATCAGAACAGCATAAACCCGTGATAATTCTGGAGGCTAAAGACAATAGCACCCGGCAACTGAATGATCTCGCCAGCAAAGCTGGCATTAAACCGGGTATGGGCTTAGGTACCGCCTGTGCCCTGTGTCATGATTTACATGTAGAGCCTTACAACTTCGACCTTGAAAGCAATAAAATAAAACAGTTATGCGATAGTTTGTACCAACTTACTTCGGATATTTGTTTATTTCCACCCGATGGTATTTTATTGCGTATTCACAATATGTTGCGCTTTTACGATGGCCTGGACAACTACTGGCAAGCCATTTCAGGTACACTTGATAAAAATAACATCCGCTATCATTACGCCACAGGTACTACCCCGTTTGCCGCCAAAATATTAGCGCAAAGCCAATGGGACCAGGTGTGCGAAGATCGCCAACAAATGCAGCGACAGGTATTGGCTCAACCCCTGGATGCCAGTGAGTTACCCACCAGGGTGGTGGACAACCTGAAACGGGTTGGCATCCGGCTGATAGGGGATTTAGCCGCTATGCCACTGAACGAGATTGCCAGGCGCTTTGATATTCAGTTAGTCACTTATATGGGTCGCCTGCTTGGAGAATTGCATCATAGCATCAGCTTTTATCATCCTGAAAAGCGCTTTAACCGTCGCCTGGAATTGTTGTATGAAATAGATAACACCCAGGTACTGCTGCCGCCAATTCAGTTACTACTCCAGGCATTAGAAGATTTTTTATTGATTCGGGATCAGGTCACCGAGGAGCTTTTGCTGAATCTGCACCAGCGGGAACAAGCCAGTTTAACCGTCACAGTAAACAGTGCTGAAGGAGAGTACCGGGCTAAAGTGTGGCAAACCCTGATGCAGCTGAAACTGGAGAGTGTGCAATTGCAGTCTCCGGTATATGCCTTATCACTGGAAACGGGTAACACCCACTTAAAAACCCCGAGAGCAGATGATCTGTTCTCCGGTAAAAAAACCGCACTCTCTCAGACACAGCTGATCGCCATGTTGCAGGCTAAGCTGGGACAAGAGTTGGTACAACAAATTTCCCTGCATAATGATTTTCGACCGGAGCAAGTTAACCTTTATCAAAATGCGGGAAACAGCTTAACCCTATTGCCGAAATTACAGGCAAACCGGCCTTTTTTCCTGTTATCTGAGCCCCAGAAACTAAATGAAAAAGTCCGCTTAATACAGGGACCAGAGCGTATAGTGTCTGGTTGGTGGGATGATCATGCCATTGCCCGGGATTACTTTATCGCTCATTCTGCCCAGGGAAGGTGGTACTGGGTGTTTCGCACCGCTGAGCGACAGTGGTTTTTGCATGGCGTATTCGCTTAAGTATTGAGTTATTGCCCATGTCTTACGCTGAACTATTTTGTCAAAGCAATTTTTCTTTTCTTACTGGTGCGTCCCACCCGGAAGAACTAATACAGCGAGCTAATTTTTTAAATTATCAGGCACTGGCCATTACCGATGAATGCTCCGTGGCAGGTATTGTGCGGGCCTATAGTGAACAACAAAAACACCAGCTTGCCATTGAACTTATCATTGGCAGTTATTTCTGCTTTCAACAAAGCCTGAAACTGGTACTACTCTGCCCTCATAAAGAAGCTTACAGCGAACTTTGCCGCATCATTACCAATGCCCGCAGACGCTCAGAGAAAGGCGAATATAAACTGGAAGAGTGGGATCTGAAGAGTTGCCAGCACTGCCTGGTGATTTGGTTACCGCAAGGCGATAAAGAACAGGATAACCATTGGGCTCAATGGTTAACCAAACACTACCCGCAACGTCTGTGGCTGGGGGTACAGCGTCACCTGACCGCCAATGAGCAAAGCTATATACAGCACTGTAAACAGCTGGCTGAACAATATCAGATCCCGATCACCGCCTGTGGCGGCGTTCTGATGCACGAAGCAGAACGCTTGCCATTGCAACAGGTCGTCACCGCAATCAAAGAGGGCACGCCGGTTGCTCAATTGGGTCGGGATTTACTCAGTAACGCCGAGCGCGCTTTACGCCCGTTAGACAAAATCAAATCTTTGTATCCGGAGCAATGGATAATAGCAAGTACTCACATAACACAAAGGTGCAGCTTTAGCCCGTCTGAACTGAAATACCAATATCCAGAAGAGCTGATTCCCAAAGGCTATACCCCACGCCAGTATCTGAGAGAATGCGTACTTCGGGGAATGGCTGTACGATTTGCACAAAGGCCTGATAACTACTTCGGCATTAAGCGCACCATTGCTAAAGAACTCCGCCTTATTGCAGAAATGCAATATGAATACTTCTTTTTGACTATCTACGACATAGTACAGTTTGCCAAACAACAACAGATCCTCTACCAGGGGCGTGGTTCAGCAGCCAACTCCGTGGTTTGCTATTGTCTGGAAATTACCTCAGTGGACCCGCGACAAATATCTGTGTTGTTCGAGCGCTTTATCTCTAAGGAACGCAACGAACCACCAGACATTGATGTGGATTTTGAGCACGAACGACGCGAAGAAGTGATTCAGTATATCTATCAAAAGTACGGCCGGGAGCGCACCGCGTTGGCTGCCACAGTCACCACCTACCGTTTTAAAAGTGCGCTACGGGAAGTCGGAAAAGCCCTGGGTATTGCCGAAGTGCAACTGGATTATTTTATTAAAAACATCAACCGTCGTGACCGCGGCCTGGACTGGCAGGCCCAAATTGTGGAGCTGGGTCTGGCCAGTAACGCCAGCCAGAGTGAAAAACTGGTGCACCTGGTGGAAGAACTCAAAGGTTTTCCTCGGCATTTATCACAACACGTGGGGGGCTTTGTGATTTCAGCAGGGCCGCTTTATCAGTTAGTACCGGTAGAAAATGCCGCGATGCCGGAACGCACCGTTATTCAATGGGATAAAGACGACCTGGAAAGTCTGGCTCTGCTTAAAGTAGATGTACTGGCACTGGGCATGTTGACCGCTATCCGCAAGATGTTTCAGTTAGTCTGGCAGCATTATGGCCGTAAACTCAGTATCGCCGATATCACCCGTAAACAGGACGATGCCAATGTCTATCGAATGATCCAAAGAGCCGATACCGTCGGTGTTTTTCAGATTGAATCCCGCGCACAAATGAGCATGTTACCTCGCCTGAGGCCGAAAAATTATTATGATCTGGTGATCCAAATAGCCATTGTCAGACCCGGACCTATTCAGGGAGATATGGTGCATCCCTTCTTGCGTCGCCGGGATGGTAAAGAACCGGAAAGCTACCCATCAGAAGAAGTTAAAGCGGTGCTCAGTCGAACCCGTGGCGTACCTATCTTTCAGGAGCAGGTAATTAAGCTGGCCATGGTAGCCGCTGGTTTTACCGGAGGTGAAGCGGATCAGTTGCGCCGTGCCATGGCTTCATGGAAGAAAAATGGCGAGCTGATGAAGTTTAAAAGCAAACTCATCAGCGGCATGATGCACCGGGGTTACAACTATGACTATGCTGAACGTATATTCAAACAAATCTGTGGTTTTGGTGAGTATGGTTTCCCGGAGTCTCACTCAGCTTCATTTGCCATACTGGCCTATGTTTCCTCCTGGCTGAAATTCTATTACCCCGAAGCCTTTTACACAGGTCTGATGAACAGCTGGCCTATGGGTTTTTACACACCTTCGCAATTGGTTCAGGATGCCAGACAACACCAGATCAGAGTATTACCCGTATGTGTTAACCGTTCTCACTGGGATCATTTGATGGAAAAACAACAGGGTAAGTTTGCCATACGTCTGGGTTTGCGCCAGGTGAAGGGATTTTCCGAAGAAGCAACTCACAAGCTCATAAAAAACCGTCCACAATCCGGTTATCAATACGTAACGCAACTAAAGCAATTGGCGATTAAAAGTAATGAATTGCAGGCACTGGCCAGTGCAGATGCCATGCACATGATAGAAAAAAACCGCTATCAAACCCGTTGGGCGTTACTCAATACAGAGTCGGAATTGCCCCTGTTTAATGAACTGCACGAACCAGCCACAGGTTATCAGCACCAACCTGACGATATAGAAAACTTGCTGGAAGATTACCAGGCCACCCGCCTGACCCTGAAGCAACATCCAATTGCCTTATTGCAAGCCAATGGCAAATTGGACAAATTTGTCTGCGCCACCGGGCTTGCTCAGATACGGCATCAATCAATTATTAGTGTTGTGGGTATGGTTACAGGTCGTCAGGCGCCCGGAACCGCCTCTGGCGTCACTTTCATCACTCTTGAAGACCATACTGGCAATATTAACGTTATCGTCTGGAGAGCCACAGCCAGAGCCCAAAAACATGCCTATCTGAAAGCTCAGATCCTCAAAGTCACCGGTATCCTGGAGCGTGGCGACGGCGGTGTCACCCATATCATTGCTGGAAAACTGGAAGACCAAAGTCATCTGTTATCCCAGCTAACAACGCGATCCAGAGATTTTCATTAACCGCAATATCAAGTAAATTACCAGTAACAATCACATCAAGGATGACTTCATGACGCCTGAACCTCACTATACCCGCTACAGCCTGGCAGAGCTGCTCGAAGTAAAAGAAAACATCGACAGAGACAGGTTTCCAAACCGCGCTGAAAAGGTGGATGCTGAAATCCAAAAACGCCTGGATGCCGGAGAAAAACCAGAACAATTCGAAACGCAAGACGACGAAGAGGAAAGCTCAGAAGCCTTCATCCTGGATTTTCAGGGAGAAGAGAAAAAGCCGTTCAGATTCTTTTTTCTCAGCACTGTTGTCCTGCTTCATATCTTGGCGGGCGGCTTTGTTTACAACAAACTCAATATTCCGGCGCTGGAAAGCTTACCTCAGTATCTTATCAATGTTGAAAAAACCCAGTGTCAGAGAATGGGTAGCAGAGAGTACCCCTATTATGATTTCGTGGTGCACTCGTGGGGACATCAATTTTATGCCGTAGATATCAGAAGACAGCTATGTATGAAACTACAACGAGATATCCCCAAAGATGTAGATCTTAAGATCTGGCATGATAATGGGGTCATTTTCCAAATGATGCTCAATGATAAGATGCTGCTGTCACAGACATATCTGAGATCCAATTACCGTAGTAACCGCATGGAACAACTCAAGGTCTGGTGGATGTTTCCAATATTCTTCTGGCTATTGATGTTTAAATCCATCGTCAATGCCATCAGGCCCGGCACTTATCTTAAGGATTAAAAAAGGCACTCAAATTGAGTGCCTTGCTAATCAGTCTACAAAAGGATTTCGTGGCTCAGTCACATCCACCAGGCGAATTGGCCGGATCAGTGGCTGACCACCATCGCGGGAAATTGGTGACCAGGGAATACGCCCTCTTGAAGTTGAGGGACGCAGAGAGAAAATATCGAAAGGAATACTAATGTAAAATCCCTTAGTAAAACTTCCCTCACCATATTCTTTTGAAGACACATCAGTTATCGCAGCATAAGCCCCAACCGTAATACCACTATCAAACTTGCGTTCAAACTCTATATTAACGCCTTTGTCTTCAGCGAGAAACTGACCAATATTAAAGGACAGTTTTACGTCTTCCCAAAACTCTGGTTGCCAATAAATACTGGCATGTCCCGTTAATGCTTCATAATCTCTGAAATCATAATCATTTTCAAAGGAACGCTGTTTAACATAATTAAGGTCCAGGCCAATACCGAAATTGCTATCTACTGGTTGATAAAAGATCTCACCACCAACACCCCCATACATGGTTTCCAGATAACCACCGTAAGCTTGTACATAAATATCAGGTGCGAGTCTATCTATCCAATGGGCGTATAGGGTATCAACTGAAACATTACTTTTTTCTACGTATTCACGCACATAAGTTCTTACCCGAGGAACTGGTGACTTATAAAAGTCCACTTTAAAATTAAAGTTGTCGTAGTTATCCAGCACATTAACCTTTACATTGGAATTAATACTGACATTTTTATTAAATGCGTATCCACCGTTGAGATAAACACCGAACTGGTAGAGATAGAAAGCTTCAGGTGCCCCAAATGATTGAGTCCAGAACGTACTAATGTCGCCATAAAAGCCAACAAAATTGTTCTCTGCTTGTCTATCTAAAATTTCTTGTGACGGATCTCTACGGGTAAAGGTGGTAGTCACATCAGACTCAAATTTATCGCGATTAACAACAGCAATAAATTCTTCAGCATCAATGACCGTTTCGACCAAAGGAACGGCTCCGGTGGTTTCAACAATGTGATAAGTCTTTACGCTATCCGGAGTTCGTTTTGCTATTGCTCTGCCAATCCTTTCAATTGCTTCGTTCTGTTCGCGATAAAAATTTCGAGTACCGAATACAATAAATCTGTCGTCTTCTAGCTTAAAGTCTCTAACTGCAATACCTGACTCTGAAACTTTACCTGCAAGTTCAGTCTGGTCTACATCTTCAATAGCTATATTAGCTGCCCTATTTTCAAGCGTCTCTTTCTCTGGCTGCACTTTGTACTGGCTTGCTTCATGAAAATTAAACGTATAATTAATCCCAAAGCCGAATGTATTACCTC
>JYMV01020220.1_pt1 | contig 48324 bp, 50 predicted proteins | sample 338911 | NCBI WGS metagenome assembly JYMV01 (sample SAMN03354496, study PRJNA234377) | hydrothermal vent metagenome | biome: Deep sea; feature: Hydrothermal plumes at the Eastern Lau Spreading Center, Western Pacific Ocean; material: Seawater | place: Tonga | collected 2009 | depth 2000 m m | reverse complement strand
TCCCAACGGTAAAGGGGTAACCGGAAAAATCGACGGCAAGCGGGTGCTGCTTGGTAATCGTCTTCTCATGGAGTCGGAGAATGTCGACACCTCACGATTTGACGGCGAAGCCGATCAGCTCCGCAAAGATGGTGCTACGGTGATTTTTGCCGCCGTCGATGGAAAAATCGCTGGGTTGTTGGCCATTGCCGATCCGGTTAAGGAAACCACCGAGGCCGCCATTTTGGCCCTGCAAAAAGATGGCATTCGAGTGGTCATGCTGACTGGCGATAACCGCACCTCAGCCGAGGCGGTTGCCAGAAAATTGCATATTGATGAAGTGGAAGCGGAAGTGCTGCCGGAGGACAAGGGCAAGATTGTCCAGCGCCTGAAAGACGAAGGCCGCGTTGTGGTGATGGCGGGAGACGGTGTAAACGACGCGCCTGCATTGGCAACTGCGGATGTCGGGGTGGCTATGGGTACGGGCACCGATGTGGCCATCGAAAGCGCGGGCATTACCCTGCTGCGTGGCGACCTTATGGGTATCGTCGAAGCGCGCCGGTTGTCCCTGGCGACCATGCGCAATATACGGCAGAATCTCTTTTTTGCTTTCGTGTACAACTCCGCTGGCGTTCCGATAGCAGCGGGTGTTCTTTATCCGTTTTTTGGCGTGCTGCTTTCTCCAATTTTCGCGGCGGCTGCCATGTCGCTGTCGTCGGTTAGTGTGATCGTGAACGCATTGCGGTTGAGGGTAGTACGGTTGGCGCCAAAACGGTGACACTTCAATGTTCGGGGAACGAGCGATAACCGACCACCGCCATTTGAACGGGGGGTCGGTTATTTGTTGCAACTAAATTATCCGCTTCAGTTTATGAATATTTATGGCTTATGTCGATTGTATGCTTTTCATTGTTTTGCGGCCTAGCTTGGCTCATGTTGTCATTTTTCTTCATATGCTCCATGCAAGTTCCCATTTTCTTATCTTCAACCATTTTATTAGGATAAGTGCGAGCCTCGTTAATTCGGTCCGCCAAACCTGAATTGGCTGAGGCCATAGTTGAAAACAAAACTGTGATTGCCGCGATAACTATTAGTTTTTTCATGACATTCCCCTTCTAACCGTAAAACCAGTTGAGTATTTCAGCCTGATTTCAGGTTCGTATGGTTTAATTGCTCATGTCTCCATGAGTTAACTTGGCCGCAGGGTTCACCCTGCGGTATTTTTCTCTGCTTCTTTCAGTGCCTTGTGGTAGGCCCGGCCCTCTTCAGTGGTGATCATTTCAACGCGAGCCTCCATTCCAGGCTCGGACATGCCGTAGCGTGTCATCTGTTTGTGTAAGCGTTTCATTTCGTCATTGTTGAGAATGTTTTCAAAGGAGCGCTTATCTTTAGACTGATCGTGCGTGGATTTCATATTATCATCTGATGACATGCTACCAGCAAATGTATATGTTGAGAGGGCAATTGTTGCAGTAAATAAAAGTATGTTCTTCATAATCGACACCTCCTATTTCGTTGTCGATTATATTTAATCACTAGTTTCTGAAATGGTCCTGAAAACGATAAAATAAAAACTACTATAAACTTACGTGAGAGTGACTATTAAAAAATAGCTGTGCAGATGATCGGTATAAAGATATGGGGTAGGGCATTAACAAACGCCAAAGTAACGGGTTTTCCAGGCTGGTGTTATCGCTACTGGCTCTCTGTCGCCTGGTACTTCCGTTGTTCATCGGTCCAGAGCGTTTTCAGGTAGTGAGAGCGTCTTCGAACGCTGGCATGGTCAGCCGATCGGTTTTGTTGAAGGGGTGCCGCCAGCCCTTCGCGATCATCTTGAACAGCATGGCGTCGCTGTGGCGCCAGGTGTGGCCGGTTTCATCGTGAGGCGGTGCCGGCATTTCGCCCTTCTCATCCGGCTTTTTCCAGTTGGCAGCGCCCTCAGCCTGCTTCCCATGGCACGCGGCGCAGTATTGTTGATAAATTTGTCGACCCTGCGCCACATTCGCGGGCGCAGGGTCGGTACTCGCCGCGATCGCAACGGCCGGCACAACGAACAGAATCAGCAAGCCGATCCACTTATTCATACACTGGCGTCCATTCGCCGACGTCGCCATGGGCAAACAAGTTGCCGCCCTCAACGGCTGTTACGAACCCATGAACTGGCGAGAAAGTCAGCGCCGTCACGGTTCCGGGTGCCTTAACGTTTGCCCAGGTTTCGCCGCCATCGTTACTGTGATGGAGCTGTCCCTCGACGACCGCATAGACGTTTTCCGGAGCGGCGGGATCATAGCTGATGGCAGACACGGTACCTCGCAGGTCTCCCGCATCGCCCCAGAAGCAGAAACAGTCCATGGAGCGGGCGACGCCGCGCGTCGTGCCGGCAAAAAGCCAGCCACTTTCCATGCTGCCGGGCATGTCCGAGTGCAGGAATGCCTGCACCGGTTCCCGGGGGCCACCATCGACTTTGACCCATTCGGCGCCGCCGTCCCTGGACCGGAACATGCCATCTTCTCCGAGGTACGCGTAGAGAGTTCCGGCTTGGGTGGCATGAGTGGCCATGGCAGTGACGCCGAGATCGGGCAAGGTGTCATTGAGGGCTTGCCAGCTATTGGTGGCACTGTTGTAGCGCCAGACGCCCAGGCCGGGACCGGCAAGGTAAATACTGCCATCGGCTCCTTTTGCCAGAGACGTGGGCTGCGCACCGGCATCCGACGTTGGTAGCGGAATTTCAGTGGACGTACCACCGCCAATGGCAAACAGCCCGCTGGCACGCAGCACTACAAGGGCCCCTGACGGGTTGCTCGTCAGGGCATTCACTGATTGGCTATCGCCCGTAGACTGGGCATGAGCCAGCGTCGGCAAGACAACAGCCAGAGTGATCAGGAAGAAGCGCAAGAGTGCGGACTTCAGGCGAAAAACGATCGCGTTCATGGCGCTGACCTCAGTAATCCTTGTATTCGCGGAAAACGCGCTGCTGACCATTGGCGCTGAAAGCGATGACCTGATAATCCTCTTTCCGGCCGGTTTCCATGCCGGGGCTGCCCTGGACCATGCCGGGCACAGAGAGACCAAGGGTGTTGAACTGCGGGTTTTCGAGGTAAGCGACAATATCATCCGCCGGCACATGGCCCTCAATCACCAGGTCACCAATCAAAGCGGTGTGGCACGACGCCATTTCGCGGGGCACGCCATGAGTCTGCTTGATTTGATTGAGGTTGTCGGTTTCAACAATGTCGGTCTCAAAGCCATTGGCCGCAAGATGCTCAGCCCAGGACTGACAGCAACTGCAATTGGGGCTCTTGTAGATAGTGATGGCTGTGCCAGTCTCTGCAGTAGATGCGACTGCGGCTGATGGCTCGGCAGACTCACCAGCCTGAATTGCCAGTGTGGTAGCGCCTGCAACGACTGCGGCTACACCTGTAAACAGGGCAAGTTTCTTGGTGTTCATGGTAAACCTCGATTTGATTCGGTCATCGGCAATGCAAGGCCCGGGGCAGGCACATTGGCTTCCCCGGGCAATGGGTTTTGGTTTAGGCGTCCTGGTCCTTCTCGCCGCCTTGGCTCTGCATCATTTTCATGCAGGCTTCCGTCATCGCTTTGCGATCTTCCGAAGACATGTCGGACATCCTGCCCATCATGCCACCCATTCCGTGCATGCCTTTGGAGGACATCATTCCATTCTCCTCGGAGTCAGGGTCCATCATGCCGTTGCCTTCGGCATGGGCGAAGACAGAGAAGAAAGCAACACTACCCGCGAAAATGGCAGCGGTGATTGAAAGCTTGATATTGGAATTGCGCATTTGGTTTGCTCCAGTTAAAGACTCGTGACGAATAGGTATGAACACGAGGCTTTCTTGTAAGAATTAACGTTAATGACATTGCCGCAATGGGCAAAAGTCCGGGTTAAGACTCAGGAGCGAAATTGTGGAGGGGGTGTGATAGAAGCCAGGAAAGGATCCTGGTAGTCGTTCTCAAGGGCGCTTAAAACCGGTTGGGAACCGGCATCAACCAAGCCGCTGGGGCCTGTTGGCAAAAGATCGATACTGACACCACAGCTGTTCAGCCCGCTGGCGGTCTGACAGGCCATGTCTGAACCTGTGAAACAATTGATTCTGTTATCAGAAGCAGATTCGCTGGTTCCGGTTGAATCGGACATCATGGAACCGCAATCCATCATCATGGGCGCATCCGCCTGACCGTCGGCCATTTCGGAAATAGCCAGCGCCGGCCCACTTATCACCATAATCAGTGATAGCAGCAGAGACATAATTCGGCGGTTTGTTGCGGTCATCCTGATTTCTAGCACCACACTGTGAACATTAGTGGCTGTGACACCCAGTAAATCGTTTAGTTCACCGGATGCTAGCAGTTTTTTATTTCAATGACACCGCTACATTCTGTGATCGTATCGTCCGGACCCTTTTCTAGTTCCGCCTTGTAACGCCATAGCTCAGTGGGGTTGCCGGGAAGTATGCCAACAGAGTCGGGAGTGGCGCGCAGGCTCAGTTCCACATCGTAGTTTTTCAGGTCCAGGCCAAACATGTCCGGCGGCCAGAAGCGCTCGGCCTTCAGAAAAGCTCTTGACCTTAAAGTGTACTTCAAGGTTATTGTTAGCTCTGTGCTTCCAAGATTACGCCTGAGGTGCGTGGATGAAAACGTTCAATATCGGTGAGCTCTCCGAAAAAAGTGGTGTTGCCAGCCATGCAATCCGCTTCTACGAGCGGGAGAATCTCATGCCCGAGCCTGCGCGCACATCGTCCAACTATCGCCGTTACCCGGAGGATGCGATTGCCCGGTTGCAATTCATTATTCACGCTAAGCAATGGGGCTTCACCCTGGATGAGATTCGTGAACTGCTGATGCTTCAGGATGCCAATGGTGATCGAGCCGATGCCAAACGCATCGCCAGAAAGCAGTTGGAAAAGATTCGACATCAGATCCAGAGTCTTTCCCGCATTGAGGCGGTCCTGTCGGATTCTCTGGAGGCCTGTTCCGGCGAGGGGCCGATGGACGACTGTCCAATTGTTGAAGCTATTGCCCAGAGAGGGTAATGTCATGGCCCACTCCACTAAAATCCAGGCAACAAAAGACTTGACCTTAAAGCCAACTCTAAGGATACCGTCTTGGCGAATGGAAGTAACACAGCGTAAGCTGCCGCGAACCCACGTAATGGTGATCAACCGTCGGGGCGGGTTAGTGATACGCACCAGGTCTTGATATGCGCACATTTTTGTCAAAGCATTTTTAGAATCATCAATATAGGTCACTCCACTTGCCACGCTCAATAACGCCTAAAGCCATTGTTAACCTGCTGTTGCTGATCATGGCAATACAGCCGGTGCTGGCATTTGGGCAATTTACGGCAGACGCAACGGAACCTCCTGCCCGTTTCAGCCAAATGGCCATGATGGATTGTTGCAACGCTGATTTAGCCAGTACTAACGGGCATTTGGAACAGAATATGGCCTGTGGCGATATGGCATCGGCGGATTGTGCTGTCGCCGCCACTCAGGGCAACTGCGGTACGGTGCTATGTGCACTGGTTTCTGAAAAAGCAGTCGCGCCGGTGCAATCTCTGTCAGACCCCGCCCATCGTCGTCCCCATGAAGGCTATCTCAGCATCATCCTCGATACCCTCACACCACCCCCCAATTCCTCAAAAGCCTGAACTGAGTCTTTAATTTGCACGTTCAGTCGGCCCTGTGGGCGGCGAACGTGCGCTCATAAGCTTTAAACGAGGAAACATCAATGCGCATTGCCTTGGTGGCGATAGTAATCGCTATCGGCTTTGGTCTTGGCTGGCTGACCAGTCAACAAACCATGCCGATGTCTGAGTCAGCCGGTTCTGGTAACCCTGCTGAGGAATCATCTGATAGTAAGCCCTTGTACTGGGTGGCACCCATGGACGCCAACTACCGCCGTGACAAGCCCGGCCAGTCTCCCATGGGTATGGACCTGGTGCCGGTATACGCCGAGGAAAACAGCGGACGGGACGACGGCGGGGTGACGATAAGCGCAGCCGTCCGGGCCAATCTGGGCGTTAAAACCCAGGCGGTGTCCCGGGGTGCGGTTTCTGTTCCGGTTCGAACCGTGGGCTACGTCACCGATGATGAAGACCAACTGATCCACGTTCACAGCCGCATTGCCGGCTGGGTTGAGGTACTGCACGTACGCTCACTGGGGGAAACGGTCAACCGTGGTGAGCCGCTGTACGAGATCTATTCACCGGAGCTGGTGAACGCCCAGCAGGAATTCCTGATGTCTGAGCGCCTTAGGCGGGGGTCAGAGGTGACGGCCACCGGCGGAAAACTGCGCGCCCTGGGCATGACGGATAGCCAGATTGCCAACCTGAAAAAAACCGGGAAAGTGCGTGAACGCATCACCGTGTTTGCCCCCGGTTCTGGCTATGTGGCGGCCTTGCCCGCCCGTGCGGGTATGTACGTGCGCCCGGATACCGAAATCATGGCCATTGGCAGCCGCGATACGGTGTGGGTGATCGCCGAGTTTTTCGAACGTCAGTCCGGGCTGGTCATGGCCGGCCAGGCCGTTGAATTCGCCACGCCATCCATGCCGGGCACCCGTTGGGAAGCCACCATTGATTACGTCTATCCAGAGCTGGATGCGAAGACGCGGACTCTGCGGGCTCGGGTGCGCGTCCCCAATCCTGAAGGCCGGCTGCGCCCCAATATGTTCGTGAATCTCACCATGGACGCGCCCATCGGTGGGGACTTGCTCACCATCCCACGCCCGGCACTCATCCAGCGAAGCGGCAGTCAGCACGTGCTGCTGGCAGAGGAGGACGGCTATTTTCGTCCGGTGCCCGTCAAGACCGGCCAGGAAGCAGGCGACAGGGTGGTCATTCGCGAGGGGCTGAAAGAAGGGCAGCAGGTAGTGGTGTCCGCCCAGTTCCTGATTGATTCAGAAACCAGCCTTGAGGCCGCCATGCTGCGACTGGAGCCCGAGGAGCAGAACACTGCCGGGATGACAGATAACAGTATGGGTTCGATGTCCGGTATGGACACCAACGAGTCCGCGGACCCGATCCAGAGCCGGGGTGTGATCACCGAGATCAACACTGAAAAACGCAAGGTAACGCTGAATCACGAGCCCATCCCGGCGCTGAACTGGCCGAGCATGACCATGGGATTTTCAGTCGCGCCCGAAGTAACGCTGGATGGCCTGAGCAAGGATGACACGGTGGTCTTCACCCTGACGCCCGCTGGCAAGGGCCAGCAGGTGACTTCGATCACCAGACCGGACTCAGCTCATGATTAACCGTATTATCCAGTGGTCACTCCATAACCGTTTTTTTGTGCTGCTCGCCACCCTCATCCTGACGGGGTGGGGATTGTATTCCGTCAAGGAAACACCCATTGACGCCATCCCGGACCTGTCGGATGTGCAGGTGATCGTCAAAACCCCCTATCCGGGCCAGGCACCCCAGGTGGTGGAAGACCAGGTGACCTATCCCCTGACCACCGCCATGCTGTCGGTACCGGGCGCCAAGACGGTTCGGGGTTATTCCTTCTTCGGCGATTCCTTCGTTTACGTGATTTTTGATGACGACACCGACCTGTACTGGGCCCGCTCCCGGGTACTGGAGTACCTGAGCCAGGTGGCCGGAGAATTGCCCGATGCCGCCAAACCAGAGCTGGGGCCGGATGCGACCGGCGTTGGCTGGGTATACTCCTACGCCCTGGTAGACCGCACGGGCCAGCATGACTTGTCGGAACTGCGGGCTATTCAGGACTGGTTCCTGAAATTTGAACTGCAAACCGTGCCCGGTGTGTCCGAGGTTGCCAGCGTTGGCGGCATGGTCAAGCAATACCAGGTGGTGGTGAACCCGGACCGACTGCGAGCCCACAACATCACGCTGCAGCGTATTCATGCCGCCATCAACCGCGCCAACCAGGAAACCGGCGCCTCCGTGGTGGAGATGGCCGAGGCGGAATACATGGTCAGGGTTACCGGCTATCTGCAGAACGAGGATGATCTGCGCCAGGTACCGCTGGGTGTTAATGACAATGGCAAGCCCCTGTTACTGAAGGATGTGGCAGATATCCAGTTAGGACCCCAGATACGTCGGGGTATCGCCGAACTGAATGGAGAAGGCGAGGTGGCCGGTGGCATCGTGGTGATGCGCTTCGGCGAAAACGCACTGGAAACCATTCAGGGGGTCAAACAACGTCTTGAGGAGATTAAGGCCAGCCTCCCGGATGGGGTAGAAGTCGTGCCCACCTACGATCGCTCGACCCTGATCAACAACGCCGTGGACAATCTGTATGGAAAGCTGCTGCAGGAATTCCTGGTGGTCATCCTGATCTGCGCGGTGTTTCTGTTTCACCTTCGCTCCTCGCTGGTGGTCATTGTCAGCCTGCCCGTAGGTATCCTTGCGGCATTCGTGGTGATGCATGCCCAGGGCATCAACGCCAATATCATGTCCCTCGGGGGTATTGCCATTGCCATCGGTGCCATGGTGGACGGGGCCATCGTGATGGTGGAGAACGTCCATAAACACATGGAGCGAACCCCGCTGACACCGCAAAACCGATGGGCCGTGATGTCGCGGGCCGCGGGTGAGGTGGGGCCGGCGCTGTTTTTCTCACTGATGATCATCACCGTGAGCTTTCTGCCGGTCTTCACCCTGGAGGCTCAGGAGGGCAAGCTCTTCGCGCCCCTGGCGTTCACCAAAACATACGCCATGGCGGCAGCAGCGGGGCTGGCCATCACTCTCGTTCCAGTGCTGATGGGCTATTTCATCCGTGGCAGGGTATTGCCAGAGCATCGAAATCCCATCAACCGGATGCTGATCGCCCTGTACCGGCCGATTATCGGCTGGGCTTTGCGACGGCCGGCATTGATGCTTGCCGGAGGCCTGGTGGTGCTGATCATCGGCTTCTGGCCGGCCAACAAGCTGGGCAGTGAATTTATGCCCCCCCTGGACGAGGGGGATCTGATGTATATGCCCACCACCTATCCCGGCATTTCCATTGGCAAGGCCCGGCAGATTCTGCAACAGACCGACAAGCTGATCGCCAGTATTCCGGAAGTGGAAACGGTATTCGGCAAAATCGGCCGCGCCGAGACTGCCACCGATCCGGCACCGCTGACCATGATTGAGACCTTTATCCAGTTCAAACCACGGGACCAGTGGCGACCCGGCGTGACCCCCGAGTCCCTGCGCCGGGAACTGGACAAAACCGTCAGACTTCCGGGCCTTACTAACGCCTGGGTCATGCCCATCAAAACCCGCATCGACATGCTATCCACGGGCATCAAGACCCCGGTGGGCATCAAGGTGGCCGGCCCTGACCTGGCGGTGATCCAGGGTATAGGGGAAGAGCTCGAAAGGGTGTTGACTGACATACCCGGCACAGCCTCTGCGTTTTCCGAGCGGGTGGCCGGCGGACGCTACATCAAGGTGGATATACAGCGCGAGGCTGCCGCCCGTTTCGGGCTGAACATCGCAGACATTCAATCCGTTGTACGCACCGCGATTGGCGGTATGAACGTGGCCAGCACAGTGGAGGGTCTGGAGCGCTACCCCATCAATCTGCGCTATCCCCAGGGGTACCGGGATTCGGTGGAGCAGATGCGCCTGCTGCCGATGGTGACACCCAACGGCCAGCGTATCGCGCTGGCGGATGTTGCGGATATCCGGATCGACAGGGGGCCGCCCATGATCAAGTCGGAAAACGCCCGTATCAACGGCTGGACTCTGGTGGATATCGAGGGCCGGGATCTTGGCAGTTGGGTAACGGAGGCACAGTCCGTGGTGCAGAAACAGATCGATCTGCCCGCCGGCTATTCCCTGGCCTGGTCCGGCCAATATGAGTACATGCAGCGTGCCAAGGAACGCCTGACGCTGGTGGTCCCGCTGACCCTGGCGATCATCATCATCCTGTTGTACCTGAACTTCCGCAACCTGACAGAGGTGGGCATTATCCTCGGCACCCTGCCATTCGGCATGATCGGCGGCATCTGGCTGATGTATCTGCTGGGTTACAACCTGTCCGTGGCTGTGGCCGTCGGTTTTATTGCCCTGGCCGGGGTGGCGGTGGAGATCGGTGTACTGATGCTGGTGTACCTGAACCAGTCCCTGCAAAACGCTTTGGAAGCCGTCGATCATCAGCCAGGGAAGTTATCGGCTGATGCCCTGCGCCAGGCCATCAGCCACGGGGCCGCGCAACGTGTGCGCCCGATCATGATGACCTTCGCTGCCATTGTGGCTGGCCTGGTGCCGATCATGCTGGGCAGTGGCACCGGCTCGGAAGTGATGCAACGGATTGCCGGCCCGATGATCGGTGGCATGGTGACCACGTTGATCCTGACCCTGCTGCTGATTCCGGTGATTTTCTATCTCTGGCAGCGCGCCCGTTTGAAAAAGCTTGCCCAAAAAGGAGCGATCCAATGATTCGACGCCTTGGAACTCAGGCAACTCTGGCGGCATTCATCGCACTTTCGATGCCGGCTGTGGCAGAACCCCGTGAAACGTTGGAGCAATGGATTGCGGAGGCGCTGGCCAACAACGCCTCCCTGAGTGCGCAGCAAGCCGCAATCGAGGCAGCGGAGGCGAACGTGGAAGGTTCGGATACCTGGGCTGACCCTGTCGTCAAGTACGGCATCGCACCCGAAACGCTTGCAGGTCCCAATGTGGTCGGGCACCGGTTTGAGGTCAGTCAGAAGCTGCCCTGGCCGGATCAGCTATCGGCGTCCCGTGGAGCCTCGGAGGCGGGCGTGCGTGCGGCAAGACAGGACACCCTGTGGCAGACACGGAAACTGACTGCTTCCGTTAAGGAGGCCTATGCCCGCTTGTGGTATTCGGACCGGGCCATTGAGTTGCATCACGAGACTCGCGCCCTGGTGGAACAATTAGCGGATATAACCCGGCAAAGACTGGAATACGGCGAAGGCACCCAGAGCGAGTTGCTCAGGATAGAAACGGAACTGGATAGTCTGGATGCGCAACTGGTTGAGCTTCGGGCTGATCAGGGGCGCCTCTCCGCCAGCCTGATTCCTTTGTTGGGGCGTCGCCCGAAACCATCCGACCTGGTGCTGCCCGTGCCTTCCCGCTTGCCAATGGTGGCGGAAATCCCTTTAGCAACTGATCATCCGCTGGTCCGGGCCGCGGAGGCACGAACCGCAAAAGCACGGGCCCGGCTGGATGCAGCGGAAGCCGACCGCAGACCCACATTTTCAGCCAGTGCAGGCTACAACAGCCTGTGGGCTGACGAAAGCAAGCGCTGGATGGTGGGCGTGGGCGTTCAGATTCCGTTCAGCGGGCAACGACAGAGCAGTGCCGTTCGCAGGGCGGCGGCTGAAGTCTCTCAGCGACAGTGGCAAACCACTCAAGCCCACCGCGATTTGCTGGCGTCAATTGGTGATGTGAAGGCGTCCGTTCAGGCTGGCTACGGCCGCCTTGAAATTCTTGACCAGCGACATCTTCCCAACCAGCGTGCCCATTGGGAAGCCAGCCTGAACGAGCTGGCCAGCGGCACTGGCAGACTGGAAAACGCCATCAACAGCGCAAGACAGCTCACTGGCGTAAAGCTCACTCGGGAAGCGGTCATTCGCGACCTATTTAATGCCTGGGCAAGATACGAAGCCCTGCAACCAACGCAAGCCATCAGCGTGTCAAAATAGAAGGGGATTCACCATGAAACGATTACTGGCAATGCTATTCACACTGATCCTGTTACCCGGAGTTGCGCTAGCGGCCCCCGAGAGTGGGTTCTGGGAAGCCTGCAACTCCATGATGTCCGGTATGGGCTGGATGATGCTGCCCATGATGATTATGCCGCTACTGCTGATCACGCTACTGGTGTTGGGCATCCTGGCACTGATCAAATACTTGCGAAACCGGTAGCGACGAAACGATTCACTTTGAAGAAGGAGATCAGGTAAGCGGCCATGTCCCCGACATGGCCACTCCGCCTACGGACGGCGAAACGCAGTGCCTACGCCTGGAATATTTCCCATCAGGCGTTTCTGATGCATCCCCACCCAAACGAATATTTCATCGAATAGTCCGGGAAGCGGGACTTCAGGCAGGAACAATCTGTTTTAATTGTAATGCGAATTATTATCAGTAAAATGCGCAATCAAATTTAATAACACGTGCTGGAGAATCCAATGTCAAAGTCCGAAGTTTCAACGCCGCTGCGCCGCCATCGACTGTCTTTTGCCATAGCTATGCTCCCGGTGTCGTTTCTGGCTGTTGGCTCGGCGTCCGCTTTGGCACAGGAGCAGGCTGATGCGCCCACCCAGCTACCCGGCCTCAATGTTACCGCTGACTGGCTTGGTCCACCGACCGAAGAGTCCGAGAAGACCTATACAGGGGCCCGCACGGTGGTGGAGGAAGATCAGCTCCAGGCGACCGGAGCGCTGAATCTGAACGACGCCCTGCGCCCGGTTCCGGGGCTCACGGTGCTTGATGAAACTGGCACGGGCATCCTTCCCAACATCGGTGTGCGTGGTCTGAACCCGCTGCGCAGTGAACGGCTTCAGATTCTGCTGGACGGTTACCCGATTGCCATCGGCCCCTACAGCAACGTCGGCGTGTCGCTTTTCCCGGTTACACTTCCGAGCCTGGAAGTCGTGGATATTGTCCGGGGCGGCGCCTCCGTTCATTACGGCCCCAACAACGTGGGCGGCGTGGTGAATTTCGTCACCAAACCGATTCCGGCGGAAACATCTCAGACCCTTCGTGAGCGGGTGACCATTGCGGAAGAGACCGGCAATGTCTTTACCGATACCTATTACCGTGTTGGCGGCCGGGCGACCGACAAACTCGACCTGCAGTTCCAGGCCAACGTCCAGCGCGGCGACGGATTTCGCGATCACTCCGATACCGAAGTGGATAACCTGATCCTGGACGCCCGCTATTACCTGAACGACCAGCATGAACTGGCCACCCAGCTGCAATACTATCGCGTCGAGGCCGAACTGCCCGGTGCCCTGACACCGCAAGCCTATGAAGAGGATCGCACCCAGAGCCAGCGCCCACATGACGGATACGAAGCGGACATGAGCCGCGCGACCTTCACCTGGACATACACGCCGGCCGATAACGTGGAATTCCAGTGGCGCAACTTTGTGCACGATGCCGACCGCACCTTCTACTTCGGCCAAAACCTCAGCGGCACCGGCCACTGGGCGGACCCGGGGCTGGATTCCACCCATGTCGCGGATTCACCACGATTGTTCACCGTATTGGGCACGGAGCCACGGCTTGCTATGCGCCACGGCCGCCACGACATTACCGTGGGTGCACGATTTGTCAGCGAGGATGTGGAGTTCGACGTTAATCGCCTGGAATTTTCCTCCGGTAACCGTTCCGTGGCGCGCGACTGGCACCTGGACACCCGGGCCATGGCATTTTACATCAGTGATACTGTGTCGTTCCTGGATGACCGCCTGACGGTGACACCGGGCCTGCGCTATGAAGATGTCGACATGGACTTCCGTGACAACCTGACTGGCAACACCGAGGAAAACAACGCTGATGAGCTGTTGCCGGGCCTGACCGTAGGCTATCAGGCGTCTGATGACCTGTTTGTCTTTGCCAACAGCCAGCGCTCTCTGGTGCCGGTACAGATTGCCCAGACCACCCGTGACGGCGCAGTTGCCAATGAAACAGCGTGGAACCACGAGCTGGGCGCACGCCTGCAGGTCACCCCCGAGCTGCTGTCTTCAGCGACCTTGTTCCGCATCGATTATGAGGATCAGATCCAATTTAACAGCTCGACCAGTCGTTTCGAGAACCTGGGAGAAACCCGCCACCAGGGGGTCGAATTGTCGAACCGCTGGGCCCTCAACAGTCAGTGGGAACTGGGCCTTGGCTATACCTTCCTCGACACCGAGCAGTTGACCGGTGACAACGAGGGCAACGAACTTCCCAACGCACCGACCCATAAAGTCAGTGCGGAGGCGCTGTACAGTTACCAGGCCTGGGACGCCAGCCTGAACTGGGTTTACGTCAGCGAAAGCTACAGCGATGCGGACAACACCGAAGAAGAAACCAGCAATGGCAGTGCCGGTGAGTTGCCGGACTACCATCTGGTCACAACCAGAGTCGGTCGCGATTTTGCGGTTGGCGGTGATCGTGTGCTGAACCTGGGCCTGGCCGTCAACAACCTGCTGGATGAGGATTACTACTTCCGGGGCGTGGACGTCAGCCCGGTCGGCCGTGTGCCCCAGCCGGGCCGAAGCTTTATTCTTGAGGCACAGCTCGACTTCTGATGGCCTGCTTACGGAACCGGCTCGCAAAGATCCTGCTCGTTGTGTTGCTATCGCCTGCGTCAGGATGGGCGCAAGACGAGAATATCCGGTTGACGGATGACCGCGGGGAAACCCTGCGGTTGTCCGCACCGGCGGTCCGGCCCGCTGCGATTTCGACCTTTGGGGCGGATGTCGCACTGGCGCTGGATACACCGCCGGTTGCGGTCACCGACTACGGACTTCAGGGCGTGCCCGACTACCTGGCGTCACGGTTAGATGGGGTGACGGGGCTCGGCCCCCGACATCAGCCAAACCTGGAGGTACTGTCGTCGGTCCGGCCGGATCTTGTCATCGCCATTCGCCGTTATACCGAGAAAGACGGTGACCAGATTGAAGCCATCGCCCCGATGCTGGCCCTGGACCTGATCACGGTCCAGGACAGCTTGCGGGGCTTAGAGTTGGCGGGGCAGGCACTGGGTGCACCGGCGAAAGCCAGCGCACTCAACACCCGCTTTCGTGATCGCGTTCAATTACTCGCGGACCGCAACAAACCAGAGCCTGCCGAGACGGTGGCGCTGCTGACCAGCGGTAGTGAAACCCCCTTCGTTTATTACGACCATTTTCTGCCAACGGCGTTGCTGGAACGTCTGGGCTTCGACAATGTCGGTGGCCAGACGCCGAATCCGGACAGTGGCATCCCACTAGGCTACCGGATCAGTCTCGAAGCCTTGCTGGAGCTGAATCCGGACACCATTCTGCTGTTGCCCACCAGCCGACAGCGCGCGTTCACGATGAACCCCATCTGGCCCTATCTCAAAGCCGTGCGTACTGACCAGGTTTACGAAGTGCCGCATTACTGGAAAGAAGGTGCCGGTCCGATTGCCCGGGAGCGTATCCTGGACGACATACAGCGACTGCTGCTGACGTCGGAACCCGACAAATGACGGGTGACGATTCAGCCATACGCCCGATGGGCCTCTATGGAGCAACGGTATTTCTCCTCGTGCTGTTGTTCTTCGTTGGCCTGATGGCGGGCTCCCGATGGGTGTCACCGACCTCGTTGCTGTCAGCCATCGACGGCAGCAGCGACTTGCTGACGCGCATCACCGTGCTGGAACTGCGGCTGCCGCGCAACCTGCTCGGTATCCTTGGTGGGGCGGCCCTCGGGGTTGCGGGTGCTGTCATGCAGGGCGTTACCCGGAATTCGCTGGCATCCCCCGGCCTCACCGGCGTGATTGCTTCTGCTGCCCTGGCGGTGGTGTCGCTTCGAACCCTGAGTTCGCCGGGCGCACTGTGGCTGCCGCTGATGGCTCTTGCCGGGGGGCTGCTCGGTGGTGCTCTGACGTTTGCTATCGCTGGCCGCCGTCAGCTTCAGCCCGAGCGTGTGGTACTCGCCGGCATCGCCGTCACGTCACTGGCTACTGCTCTCACCACGGGCCTTCTACTGGTGTCCGGGGCGGAGGCGGCGGAATTGTATTACTGGCTGGCGGGTAGCCTGATGGGGCGGGGCTGGCTTCAGCTTCAAATGGTGCTGCCTTGGCTGCTGCTTCCGCTCGGTGCCCTGATTGTGATGCAGAGACCCTTCCGCTTACTGCAACTTGATGATGATCTGGCGCTGGCCATGGGGTTGTCGGTCGGCCGCTGGCGACTGATATTTTTGCTGCTGGCCTTATTGCTGGCCGCCGCGCTGGTCGCCTTCACCGGCCCGATCGTGTTTATTGGACTGGTGGCGCCGCACATTGCCAGGCGGCTGGCCGGCAACCAGATCCAGCACTGGCTGCCCCTGAGTGCTCTGTTTGGAGGGTTGTTGTTGCTGGCGGCGGATATCCTGGCTCGGCAACTGGCCTTTCCCCAGGAGCTACCCGTCGGTATGCTGACGGCCCTTATTGGGGCCCCCTGGCTGATCTATCTGCTTAACTCGCGAACCTCACCCCGGAGCGCATAACGTGACCCATCCGGCTACGACCACGCCTCGGGCAGACCGCCGTGGAATGCAGATTCCAGGCGCCGGCCCGGTTGCCCGGCTGCTTCTGGCTGGCGGGCTCAGTCTGGTTGTTGTCATCGTCGCGGGCGTCCAGCTGGGGGCGGTGGACCTGACGTGGTCCCAGGTGTGGGCCGGGCTGACCGGTGACAGCACTCAACACGTGCAGCGAGTGGTCTTCGAATTACGGTTGCCCCGCACCCTGACCGGCGCCCTGATTGGTATTCACTTTGCCCTGTCAGGGTGGCTGTTACAGTTGCTTAGCCGCAATCCGTTGGCAGAAGCCGGCATTCTCGGCATCTCCGCCGGCGCCAGCCTGGTGGCGGTCGTCGCTTTTATTATCGGAGACTGGTTGGTATCCAGTGCCGATCCCTACAACAATACGTCATTTGCCCTTCAATATTTGCCCCTGTTTGCCATGGCAGGCGGGCTGGTAACGGCGCTTGCGGTGTACTTCCTGGGCATGCGGCATGGCCAGCTGTCGCCGGTCAAAATGACGCTGACCGGTGCGGTCATTGCCGGTATGTTGCATGCACTGACCACCGGTGCACTGGCGTTCTGGGGCCACGCCCATACTGAACTGGTTGCCCAGTGGCTGGCCGGCTCACTGTACGGCGCTGAATGGCAGCACCTCCGCACGTTGCTGCCATGGACGGTTATTGGTCTGATCGGTGTCGGTCTGCTAGTGCGTCCCCTGGAAGTCATGCAGCTTGACGATCAACACGTTCGCACTCTGGGCCTGGGCCTGAACCGCTGGCGCGCCTTTGCGCTGCTGATTGCCACCTTGCTGGCGGCCAGTGCCGTGGGAGTGGTGGGGCCGGTTGGCTTCATTGGTTTGCTGATTCCGCACATCAGCCGACGACTGGCGGGGGCCAATCTTCCAGCCCAGTTGGTGTTGTGTGTACTATTGGGAGCGGTGCTGGCGGTGTTGGCGGATTTACTCGGTCGAACGCTGTTTACGCCCTACGAAGTGCCCGTGGGGGTGGTTTCCGCCGTCCTTGGTGTACCGTTCTTTCTTTATCTGTTATCGCGTCAACCCTGAGGCCGGGATTCTCCATGTTACGAACCGAGCAGCTCTCTCTTGCCTATGGCTCCAAGCCGGTCGTGGACAACGTCTCGCTGGCCATTCCCGAGGGTGGGATTACCTGCCTGCTGGGTCCCAACGGTTCTGGTAAAAGTACCTTGCTGAAAAGCTTCGCGGGCCTGCTGCCGGCCCGGATCGGTCAGGTCTACCTGGACGACCAGCCGGTTGACCAATGGCACCGGGGCAAACTGGCCCTCAGGCTCGCAATGCTGCCCCAGAAACCGATCGTTCCCGATAGCATTCGGGTTCAGGATCTGGTGGCGTTGGGGCGTTTCCCACACCGCAAATGGTGGCAGCGCAACCTCACCACCGACGACAACGCCACCCTCGATGCCATGGCAATGACGGGGGTTTCGGATTTGGCGGAGCGGCCGGTGGAAGCGCTGTCCGGAGGGCAACAGCAGCGGGTATGGATCGCCATGGCCCTGGCCCAAGAAACCGACATTCTGCTGCTGGACGAACCCACCACGTTTCTGGACTGGGGCTACCAGCTGGAAGTACTGGAATTGTTGTCCAAGCTGAATCGTGAGCACGGACTGACGGTGGTGATGTCATTGCACGACCTGAATCAGGCCGCACAGTTTGCCGACCGGATTGCGGTTCTGGCGGACGGCCGGCTCGACACCATCGGCAGCCCCGGAGAGGTTATTACCGAGCCCCTGATCAACCGGGTCTTTCGGGTGCATACACACGTCTCAACGGGGCGGGACGGCCGACCATTCTGTTCCGGATTTGCCGAGTCTTTCCGGGACAGCGGGACACCGAACCATCACGGTCTGATCCACGGGATGGCTGAGCATCAGACCACTTAATCCGGCTGCCACCTCCCGACCCGGTTGTCGGAAAAATTCACGCTCCACACTGCTCCATCATGGCCAACGGCAACCGCCATCGCCGTGTGGCCGGGGTTGCTGGGCGTCGTTCCGAATGCGGTGAGATAGTCGCCCTGAGTCGTGAATTTCTGGATCCGGTCATTGTAGAAGTCGGCCACAAAGACCTCACCGTTGGGCCCCAGGGCGATGGAGGTTGTGGTTGTGAACCAGCCCTTGAACGGCCCGTAAAGGCCGATGGCGAAGGGGCCTCCCCACTTGCGCAGAAAGTCGCCCCCGGTATTGAAGACCTGAACTCGATTACCGTAACCGTCTGCTACGTAGAGGACCGAATCCTCTCCGAGCGCCACATCGGTAGGATAGGTAAACTCCCCGGCACCCCTGCCTGTCACACCGGTTGTTCCCCACTGTTGTACGAAAGAGCCATCCGCCCGCAAATGCTGTACACGATGGTTATAAAAGTCCGCCACGAACAGATCACCGTTATCCGCTACGGCAACACCGCCGGGCGCATTAAACTGGCCAGGCCCCTTGCCGGAGCTGCCAATGATCCTCAGCGGCTCGCCAGTCAGGCTGAACACCTGAATCCGGTCGTTCATGTACTCCGGCACGTAAAGTTTGTCGTTGTGAATGGTCAGGTTCATGGGGCGCCCGAGCTCACCGATCCCATCGCCGGGTGTACCGAATTCACGCTTGAAGTGCCCTTGGTGATCGAAAACCTGGATACGCCCGTTGCGGGCATCGGACACGAACACTTCGGTATCCGTTACGGCAATGCCCGTTGGGTCATCAAACTGCCCCGGGCCACTGCCTTTTTCGCCCCAGGTAAGCGTCAGCGAGTAGGGCGGTTCCTGGTTCCAGTTGATGGCTCCGCCCACGCAGCCAAGCAGGGTGAGCGCTGCCACCAGCCCGAGCGTAGTGTAGGCCAGCCATTGTCCACCCTTTTTCATAATGTCCTCAATCCCTAGAAATTGCGGCGAAAGCCAACGCGTACAATGTAATCGTCCTGAATGGCATCACCATTGGGATCTTCGGCCACCGGCAGTTGTACCGTGCCCTCGACGACCCAACGCCGGGTGATGTATTGCACGCCCGGCGCCAGCAGCCATTGGGTACCGCCGGAATTGGCATCGGTACCACTGCCAATCTCGTTGCGTTCGCGGTGAACGAAACTGGATTCGAGTAGTGCATAGGTAAAGCCTGGTGTGCCGGAGATGCCTTCAAGGCTGAGCGGCCAGATCCGGTATTGCAGTGAGGCGTCGAGACGGGTCTCGTCGCCGTGGGCGAAGCCGTCGTGGCGCCCGTTTTCGCGGTAAAGTAACTGCGCGTCCATTTGGTACTGCAGCGTCTGATAGGTGGCCACCACGCCGCCAAACCCATCCCAGGCTCCGTCACCAACCTGCAATGGGCGTGGCAGTTCGCCGAAACGATCGCGGTCGTCACTGTCCCCGGTTGGTGCAGTGAGCCCGAAAATCGGCGCGATCCGGAAGGTGCCACCGGTGAAGTCGTCCTGATAAATCGTGTAACGCCCGAATAGCGAGACGTCACCGATGCCGCTGGTATCGCGCTCAATCCGGCCCATGGGTGTGGTGACCTCCAGCTCCTTGTTGAAAAAGTAAGGGACAACGCCGAACACCGCGAGTTTCGGAGTAATGCCATAACCCAGCACGCTGCCCAGAGCCTGGACCGAGACCTCGCGATCCATGGGCCCACCATCGGAACGCTCTCTTAAGACCAGTTGCTCCCTCCAGATGGTTTCACCCTGCGGCACGGGCAGAGCCGTGTTAAAGGTGTTGGGTGCGGCTTGCGCCGAAGGCACACCAGTCAGTACCAGGGCACCGACCAACAGGGACAAGCCGACTGACTGGTTGTTAATTCGCATCGCTGCCTCCTGTTTCACCTTCGGTTTCTGAGTAGGAGCGCAACGTGAAACCGGCCTCATCAACGGCCTGACGCGCCCGCTCCTCCGAGAGCGTCTTGCCCTCTTCAAGGGTGACACGCACCAGGCTCTCACCCACTTCGACCTGCACATCGGTGACGCCATCGACTTTATTCAGACGTTTCTCGATGCCATAGGCACAGAAGGGGCAGGCCAGGCCGTCCACGCCCAATACGTAGCGGTTGTCGGCTGCTATCGCCGAAACGCTGAAGATCAGGGCTGCTAGAACCAAGAAATATTGCTTTGACATGACGCGTCCCTCTGGTGAGATAAAGCTGTGTTTCAAGGGTAGACTCCGTACCATGATACGGTATTAAGGAATTACTCTTTCTTGTTCATGATGTTTGTGGAATAGCCCGCAGTTTGCTCCAGCGCATCAAATATGGAACAGCACTGCAACGGACCTTGACCGGGACAACGGTCCACAAGTGCCGCAAGTCCCTGGCGGATTTGTCGTAACTGGTCAATCTTCTGGTCAACATCGTTCAGCTTTGCCAGCGCCCGCTGGCGTACATTACTAGCATCGGCGCGGGGGCCGTCTGCATCTCGCAGCTCAAGCAGCTCAGCGATCTCTTTCAGCGAAAAACCCAGTTCTTGCGCGCGGCGAATAAAGTGGAGCCGCCTTACCGTGGCGTCCGAGTAAATCCGATAGCCACCTTCCGTGGGACGTGGCGGTTGTTCAATGAGCCTGCGGCGTTCGTAAAAACGAATTGTCTCCACACCGACACCCACCGCGTCAGCCACTTTGCCAATGGTCATGTCTGTCATGGCAGAACTCCCACCCAGTAGATCCGAATCATAAGGTTAGTGCCCGTACCACGGTACGGGGTCAAGGGTGCTGAACATTCTATAGGAGTGCCGGGCTTGACTCCGTAGTCGACTACGGAAGTATTTTGAAGATAGCCAGCAAAGTCATGAAAGGAACCGTCGTAATGTCAGAGTTGAAATCAGAGTCCAAATCCGGTCGCGGGTCGTTAGTCGCAGGCGGGGTCGCAGCAGTGCTCGCATCGGCCTGCTGTCTTGGCCCCCTAGTTCTGATCTCGCTGGGTATTTCCGGCGCCTGGATTGGCAACCTTGCCGCTCTGGAGCCCTACCGGCCGTGGTTCATTGGTGCTGCTCTGGTGGCCGGCCTGCACAGGATTGCGATCCGGGCGAGGTCTGCGCAGTACCGCAAGTGCGCACCGCTTACAAGATCACCTTCTGGATCGTCGCGCTGCTCGTACTGACCGCGTTGGCGTTCCCTTTCGTTTTACCGCTATTTTACTGAAAGGTAATGCACCATGAGAAAGTCTCTGATCACTGCCGTACTGTTCACGCTGTTCAGCCTGCCTGCCTTGGGGGTGCAAAAAACCGTGACCTTGTCGATTCCCGGAATGACTTGTTCGGCTTGCCCGATCACCGTCAAAGCCGCTCTCAAGAGGGTTGAATGGGTGAGTTCTGTCCAGGTCCGCTATGAGGAGCGTGATGCAACGGTTACTTTCGATGATGAGAAAACCTCCGTTGAAGCATTAACTCAGGCCACGACCAACGCGGGCTACCCGTCCACACTGAAACAGACTGGGGCGAAACAGGAGTAGTCATGAGAAATCCCAAGACCCTGTTGCGAGCGAGTGCTATTGGCACTGTCGTGGTCGCGCTGTGCTGCTTCACGCCGATTCTGGTGGTTTTACTCGGATCTGTCGGTCTGGCCGCGCTGACCGGCTACCTGGATTACGTGCTGTTGCCCGCGCTCGCCATTTTTATCGGCCTGACTTGCTATGCCCTATGGCGCAAAAAGCAATACGACGCTTGCTGCGATAGCCCATCTACCAAGGAGTCACATGAATGAGTAACGACAACCTGCACATTGCCGTGATTGGCAGTGGTGGCAGTGCCATGGCCGCCGCCTTGAAATCAGCGGAACGTGGAGCCCGGGTGACGCTGATCGAACGCGGCACCCTCGGTGGCACTTGCGTCAATGTCGGCTGCGTGCCCTCGAAGATCATGATCCGCGCCGCTCACGTGGCCCACATGCGTCGCGCCAGTCCGTTCGACGAGGGCATTGCGGCGGTCGAGCCTTATATTGACCGGCCCCGGTTGCTGGCCCAGCAACAGGCCCGGGTCGATGAGCTTCGTCACGCGAAATATGAGGGGATTCTCGAAGACAATCCGGCGATCACTGTCCTGCGGGGTGAGGCCCGTTTTACCGACGCCAATACGCTGACAGTGACTGGAACCGACGGCACGGAACGCGAGGTACGTTTTGACAGAGCGTTCATTGGTACCGGTGCGGGGCCTACCATTCCCCCGGTTCCGGGCCTGCCCGATACGCCGTACTGGACGTCCACCACGGCACTGGACAGCAACACCATTCCGGACCGACTGGTTGTCATCGGGGCGTCCGTCGTGGCGGTGGAATTGGCGCAGGCGTTTTCCCGGCTGGGCAGCGAAGTGACCATTCTGGCGCGCAGCCGGCTGTTTTCCCGGGAGGACCCGGCCGTGGGCGAGGCCATTGAAACCGCTTTCCAGGCCGAGGGTATCAAGGTTTTGAATAACACGCAGGCGAGCCAGATCCGCTATACCAATGAGGAGTTCGTGCTCGCCACTGCTGGTGGCCGTGGGACGTACACCGAACACAGACAGGCTGAACCTGGAGGCTATCGGCGTCGAGACTGCCCGCAGGGCGATTTTAGTCGATGACTGTCTGCGTACCACCGTGCCCGACATCTATGCTGCTGGGGACTGCACCGACCAGCCGCAGTTTGTCTATGTGGCGGCCGCGGGTGGCAGTCGGGCAGCGGTCAATATGACCGGTGGTGATGCGCGGCTCGATCTCAGCGCCATGCCCGAAGTGGTCTTTACCGATCCGCAGATTGCGACCGCCGGTTTGTCTGAAGCCGACGCTGAGGCAAGAGGCTTCGTCACTGACAGCCGCACCCTGACTCTCGACAACGTGCCAAGGGCACTGGTTAACTTTGATACTGGGGGCTTCATCAAAATGGTCGCGGAACGTGAAAGCGGGCGGTTACTGGGTGTGCAATCCGTGGCGGGTGAGGCCGGCGAACTGATCCAGACTGCGGTGATGGCGCTACGCGCCGGCATGACCGTCAACGAGATTGCCAATGAGCTGTTCCCGTACCTGACGATGGTAGAAGGTTTGAAGCTGTGCGCTCAAACGTTTACCAAGGATGTTAAACAATTATCCTGCTGTGCGGGATAAGGCAAGGCAACCCATGGATAGCATGGGCAAATGCTCTATTAGTGACCTTGTTTGATGAAGTAAACTGATGCCGTAGTCAACTACGGAGTAAGCCCGCATGGTGAATAAAGTAAATCCACTGACCATCGGTGGGCTGGCCAAGGCGACCGGTGTCCATGTCGAGACCATTCGCTATTACCAGCGGCGGGGCCTGTTATCGGAACCCCAGCGTCCTCCCGGTGGGATCAGACGCTATGGTTCTGCTGATATCGATCGATTGACGTTCGTTAAATCGGCGCAGAACCTGGGCTTCAGTCTCGATGAGATTATCGACCTGCTTCGGCTGGAAGATGGTGCACACTGCCAGGAAGCCAGTGTCCTGGCCGAGCACAAACTGCAGTCTGTGCGTGGAAAAGAGTGTTCTGAGCGATATGGTCGCTCGATGTCATGAGCAAAAAGGGGACATCGCGTGCCCTCTCATTGCGTCATTGCACACCGGAATCAGTAAAGTCCCAGAGGCAGATCTCTAACCATATGATTTTATTGCTGGCATGGTACCCCCGGCAGGACTAATATGTGTTATTAAGTTTATGAATTCTAATCGAATAAAATTTTACAGTCCTTGTATATACCCCTAAATGTACCCCCAAAATCATTTGTGTAATCGGCAGTGGTTCCCACCTATGTGCTCTAAGACTCGAATAGTTCTTAGATTGGCATCTCGCAACTTTAGGGGGCCGAAGAGAGCGGTGAGTTGAGAACTGGCTATTTAAGGGTTGCACGGCAGTGTAGCATCGGCTGCCTTTGCACGTGCTTCACATTTTTTCCAAAGAAGGTGACCATGGACGCGGAAATGTGAACCGAGGCACCAACTCCGGCTGGATTCACGAACCCTCCTGAATAAGAGCAACGAGGTCATGCCGAATTTCTTCTCTACTCAGATCGGGCCGCATTAAGAGGCGGGGGTTACCTTCGCGATCAAATACATAAATCGCGCTGCTGTGTGACACCGCATAATTTCCATCAGCGGCAGGTTCGTCATAACCGAAGGTTGTTCTATATCGTTTTGCCAGTTCACGAAGCTGGGGTTCTTTTCCAGTGAGTCCTACAATATTGTCGCCGAAGAAATCCACGTATTTTGCGAGACGCTCAGGCGTGTCACGTTTCGGATCGACACTCACGAACAAAGTGAGTACTTCATCCTGAAGCTCGGGGTCCAGGCCACTGGTTGCCTGATTGAGTTTTTGCAGGGCGGTCGGGCAAACATCGGGGCACGAGGTGAACCCGAAAAACAGCATTCTCACGCGGCCACTGTAATCATCGCCAGATACCGACTCGCCCCGGCTATTGATCAGGTCGAATTCCAGCTCAGGCATCAAGCCACTGATGTTTTTACCGTTCCAGTCTTCCGCGTCATTGCCAAGGCAACCAGTCAGCAATAGGGATGCTATCAGCGTTAAGGTCGCCGATATGATTTTGTTGCGCTGTCGCCAGAAGCGAGTTCTCATGACGCTGTTTCCTCAAGTTGTTTGGATTGATTGGTATATTTTCCGTCCTGATGCATGGCTCGCCGGAGCATCAGAAGAATGCCAAGGATGCTCATCATGGCCGGAGGGATATAGGTCAGCATGCCGCCCAGAAGCTGGTCGACTTCCGGGTCCAGCGGCCAGGCCCTGCCACAGACTTCGTAAACGTCGTAGACCATGTCACGTGAGAACACGATCCACGCTCCAAGAAACATCTGAAGCACACCTGCGGCAGCCAGAACCAACATGCGTCTGCCATACCCCAGCGATGAGGTGATCGCAGGCGGTCGCGGGTCGAAGATCAACCACCAGAACAGCAGGCCATCCAGTAACATGCTCCAGTTCATGACCCAGTACAGGTCCCGGCTGAGCATGGCGTCGAAATGGATTGATGGCCACAGCCAGAAATAAATGAGCCCAACAAACAGGAAAAGGGCGATGAAGGGTTGTTGCAGAACCTGATAGACCCAACCCAGAGGTCGGAGCGTGCGCTTCCAGCCCGGGCTGATTTTTTCAAACCAGAACCGCATGACCGGCAAGGGATTGGAAAGCGCGATCAGGATAGGCCCGATGTGATGAAGGATCAGATGCTGCCCCCGATGGACGAAGAACATGTATTGCGCGTAGTAATCGAAGCGGGTCTGCATCACCGCATAACAGATCAGCACCCCCAGGGTGAAAGCAAAAATCCGCAGCGCGCCAGGCCGATCCTCATCCGGCATCCGAAGCAGACCGATGCCATAGAACCCCATCACGAGCATGTAGCTCAGCACGGTCAGCGGCGAGAAATCGTAGGGTAGAAGGTAGTCAAGCGGTGACATAGCGTTGCCGGTTTTGTTGTTATTCCAGTGACTCTACCTTGGATGTCACCAGGTCGTACAGTTCCTGAGGCCCCAGCCGGCTCAAGGAGTCTCCGTTGACGTAGAATGTTGGAGTTCCGGAAATTTTAACCGCTTTAACGTCCGCAGCATCCTGTTGAATAATGCCGTTTATTTCAGGCGAGGTCATACCGGCCCGAGCGGCTTCTACATCCAGCCCGGCTGACTCCGCCGCATCCCATGCTGCGGTGACAGCGGGATCGTCATGCCACTGGGGCTGGGCTTCCATGACAGCGTCAAGCACCGGCTCGTAGATCCCCTGTTCGCGGGCGGTTTCCAGAATTCTGACGGCCTCTTCCGAGCCTTTGTGAAATAGCACGTAGCGCAATACCAGGCGCACTTTGTCCGGGTAGGCCGCCATAATCTGTTTCACATAAGGGTACATGGCGCGACAGCCTTCGCAGGATGGGTCGAAGAACTCGACAATGGTTACCGGCGCGTCCTCAGGGCCAATAACGGGAGAGTAATCCCTCACCAGTGGCGTTTTTTCAACAACAGCGGGCTCATTAGTGCCCTGAGAGCGATCGTAAATAACAAAAGCACCAGCGAAGACAACCAGACAAAAAAGAACAAGACTTACGACCAGGGTTCGGGTTCGCACGGGAGATCTTCCTATTTTTAGATGAGTTTACGGGTTTCAGATTTTTCAGGTGTTCGGTAGCAGCCGACTAGGCACCCACCGCAGATAAAGCATCATTCCAAACAGTTCCACCAGGGACTGCACGACAATCACTACAACGGCCGCAGCCCACGCCTCTGGCATTGAAAGTGCCAAAGGTAAAACCACGAAGGAGTTGCGTGTTCCAAGGCTGAAGGTGACGGTGCGACCGGTTTCCACCGGTAATCGAAAGACCCAGCGCAGAGCCTTTCCAACCAAAGCCGCGGCTAGAAGATAGGTCGGGAACACAATCATCAAGGGCCAGATGAGTGGGCCGGTACTGGTGATCTGGCTGACCTGTGTCATTGTGATGATAAAAAGTACGACTGTAAGCAGAGGGACCGGAATCAGGCCCATGAAGCGAATGAACCCGGTGACTTTTCTGGAGTTTTCGGCCCGTTTTTCAGTCAGAAATGCGAGGATAAGCGGGACAATAATCAGCCCGACAAAGGCCGGCAGGAGGTGTCGTCCAAGCTCAAGGTTCACGTCGAACTGATTGCCCAGGAAAAGCCAGAGGTAAAGTGGAAGAAGACCCAATTGAGCAATCAGCAGAACCGGTGTTGCCGCAATGGCTCGCGTGCTGTCCCCCTTGCCCAGGTGAGTGAAAGTGACAAACCAGTCGGTACAGGGCATCAGTAATACCAGAAGCATTCCCAACTTCAGCGCGTCATTGTCCGGCAGTGCCAATATCAGTAAGGCGATGACCGCCGGCATCACCAGAAAATTGCCGGTGAGCAAGGCACCCATGAACCGACGGTCCCGGAGTACGTCAGACAGGTGAGTCAATGGTGTTTGGGTAAACGTGGCGTAGAGCAGAACCCCCAGTAGTGCCCAGATCAGGTAGTCGGGCACAATCTCGCCGGGAGAAGTCTTCCAACCTATGAAAAGGCCGAGGACAACAGCGATGAGGTAGGCCCAGACCTGATGGCGTTCAATTAAGTCTCGCATGGGGTTCTCGTGCCTTGGTGATTCAACAATCAATTAGATATTGCATCTTGAGGAACTTTCCGCAGCAAGATTCGCCAACGAAGCTGGCGATACCGATAGAAAATCTGAGCGTATAACCACACCACGAACGTGAGAGCGCCCGCTTTGATTTCTACCTCGTCCAGATAGGTGCAGGCCTGGTTTCCGTCAGGTGTAGCTCGAATCACGTGGTCCCAGACGGGGATCAGCCCTCCGCCTTCACTGGTGGAAAGAATTCGCGTGTCGTCGTCGATCCGTTCAAACGTCAGTGAATGCTGCCATGCAGGAATGCAGCCAAAGAACAGCAAGCGTGCGCTCTCTGTGTCGCCTTCCCGCCATTGTTGCGGAAAATGCTCGGCTCCTATAAAGCTTAGGAGCCCCCGAGAAACAAACAGTAGCGTACTGCTTTTTTTAACCAGCGCCCAGACATGATCTGCGGGCGCTGGAAAGGTTGTTGTTAGTCTTAACCTCACGCTCACATTCCTTGTCAGTGAGTCTGCGCCCCGCAATGGGCAGTGTTCGGGCATTGATCATCACCGCGCTCCCATTGGATGGTTGTATGCTGGATGCCAAAGTGCTCGTTCAGCATGTCAGCGGCCTCGCTGATGATCCGGTCGTCACTCTCGGGGTCCGGTTTCACCAAGTGAACGGTTAGTGCATTTTCAGTGGTACTCAGTGCCCAGATGTGAAGGTGATGGGCCGATTGAACACCAGGTAAATTCTCCAGGCGTTCGTGGACGGCCGAAGGATCAATGCCCTTGGGAACAGCATCGACGGCCAGTTTTACGGAATCTTTCAGCAACTGCCAGGTGCCCATAAAGATCACAACGGCAATAATGAGGCTGACGATGGGGTCAATCCAGGCCAGGTTGGTGAACATCAGTACCGTACCGGAGATTACCACGCCCACTGACACTGCAGTATCTGCGGCCATATGTAGAAAGGCGCCGCGGATATTGATGTCGCCTTTTTGCCCTTTGAGGAAAAGCATCATGGTGGCGCCGTTGATCAACACACCAATGCCAGCCACGATCACCACCGTCAAGCCAGCGACATCAGCAGGCTCCGTCAGGCGCTGAATAGCTTCCCAGGTGATGCCACCAACAGCGGCGATCAGAATCAAGGCGTTGAAAAGTGCCGCCAGGATGGTGGTTTTCTTCAGACCATAGGTTTTGCCGTATGTTGCGGCTTTACTGGCGAGCCAACTCGCCACCCAGGCCAGAATCAGACCCATCACATCGCTGAGGTTGTGGCCAGCGTCGGCCAGCAGCGCCAGAGAGCCGGAAATAATCCCATACACCGCTTCGATGACGACAAACAGCGTATTGAGTATGACCGCAATCGCAAACGAGCGGTTATGAGTGTCGAAATGATGGCTATGATCGTGACTGTGGTCGTGCATGTCTGCCTCTATCAACAAAGATTTGTACACAGTTATGAGCCCTGTAGTAGCTACAGGGTCAAATATTTGCGGTCGGTTTTTCTCTTGCTTGGGGAGAAAACCTACCGTTCGCGGGTTTCCGTTAGTACGCGTGCTAAATCCTCAGGTAACGGCATGGGCGCGAATGCGCTGACGTTTGCGCGCCCTGTGTTCCCAGCCGGAACCCAGATGCGGGAGAAGAGTAGGGCAGCAATCGCTCGAGTAAACTGCCCAACGACTTCGCGAGCGTCTCTCGTCCGCCAACCCAGTTTGAGCATCCGTATATGAGTTGCGGCGTGCGCCAGAGCGTATTTCTGGCTGAGGATATGGGCGCGTTCAAGATGGGTGAAGGCAGACTGGAAATCGCCCCGTTTTTCTGCCTCGTGGGCAGCTTGAAGTTCCGCACGAAAGAAGCGTTTCAATTCACTGTGCATTGATTCCTCCTCCTACTCCCTTCCATAGTCGCCCGTTTTTGAGCGCGAGTCTTCCACTTGTTCGTCGGGACTTTTTTGGGTTCTAAAGCTAGTGGCCGAAATCATGATCACGCCCAGGACTATGAAGACGTCGGCAAGATTGAACGCCGGCCAGTGCCAGGATTGCCAATGAAAATCCAGGTAATCGACAACATAACCTCGAAAAACTCGGTCGATGACATTTCCAATTGCCCCGCCAAGAACCATCGCATAGGCCAAGGCTTCTGTTCGCTGATGGCTGTCCCGAATCAATTTGACCAGAACTGCCGAGACGACAATGGCTATCGCAATAAAAAAATATCGCTGCCAGCCCCCGCCATCGGCGAAGAGACTGAAGGCAGCGCCTTTATTCCATACGTGCACCCAATTAAAGAAAGGAGTGATCTCAACCGATTGCCTGTAAGCCATGGATTGCTGGACGAGCCATTTAATAAGCTGGTCGGCCAGCGCTACCAGTGTGGAAAAGCCGAGAAAGATAAACGTAGAAAAACTAGCACGGTGTTCAGACATCGAATTATCCTTTTAGTGCAAGGATGCGCTTGGCACCAATGAATACAATGCCTCCCACAACGCCGCCAATAACCAGATCCGGATAGTTTGAACCGGTCCAGGCAACAAGAAGCCCCGCAAGGATAACTCCCAGATTGATAACCACATCATTGGCCGAAAAGATCCAGCTGGCTTTCATGTGAGCACCGCCTTCACGGTGTTTTGCGATTAGAAGAAGGCAACTGATGTTGGCAACGAGAGCAACAGAGGCGACGGTCATCATCATTGACGACTGGGGATCACTGCCGAACAGAAAACGCCTGCCAACCTCAACCAGTACACCGACGGCAAGGATAAGCTGGAGAATGCCAGCCACATGCGCAGCTCTGACCTGCATTCTGATGCCGTGCCCAACGGCGTAAAGAGCAAGACCGTAGACGGCAGCGTCGGCAAGCATGTCTAGCGAGTCTGCAATTAGGCCAGCAGACTGCGCGATCAGGCCCATCGTCATCTCGACCAGAAACATCAGGCCGTTGATTGCCAGCAGTATCCATAAAGTGCCGGATTCCTCAGTCTCGTTGGCATGAGACGATTCAGCCGCCCTGACGGACTCAGGGCTGGCGTCTTCTGTCTTCTGCAAGGAAGCGCCCAGACCCAGGGTTTCCAGTTTGCTGGTAATAGGTCCGACTTCGCCTTGATGGATAATTTCCAGCTTTCGATTCGATAGGTCGAATGAGAGTGACTGAATGTTGTCAAAACCCGTGAGCGCCATTCGAATCATTCGCTCTTCTGAGGGGCAATCCATTTTTGGCACGCTGTAGGTGCTGAGCTGGCTCTCTGTTTCGGCGGTGACGGGTCTCTGAAACTCATTGTTTACGACAGGATCTTCACTGCCACACTGTCCATCGCAGGGCTTGCTCATTTTCGCGGCTCCGGTTCTCGCACAAGTTCCGTTATTTAAAACCCTGTAGTCACTACAGGGTCAACGTTAAGTTGTTAGTTTTGACGACACTGGTGAACCCACCGCGATTCGACGACTTGCGGTTTGACCCTGTAGTAACTGAAGGGTTGAACTGGAGTACGTCAAAAAGGAGTTTGAGCAACGATGAGACAGAGCAACAAGAGCGTACTTATCCTTGGTGGCCACGGAGCTGCAGGGGCGGCTATTGCAACACTCTTGGGGCAACGGATCGACGGCAACATTGTCTTGGCAGGCCGGTCGCTGGAAAAAGGGCGTGAACGGGCGGAACAATTAGATCGCCCGGGGAATACTGGGCAGAGCTGGCATCAAATTAACAAGGTGGTGTCCGGTTTAGCGGGGGCCACCACAGGGAGCGAACAGAAGAATTTAGTGAATGACCTGGCGTCAGACGGAAAGCGCTTCCGTGCCCACGACGCGATGTACGAAGACAGCCGCTTATATTCAAGTTCAATTCAGTGTCAAAGGATATAATAAAAGGTTTTTGTTTTAGGTTGTTGAAATACAAAGAAAAAATTTAAAAATGTAACAACTCTGCAATAAGTGCAAAGCACCATCTACTCAGCATTTGAAAGACTTCAAGTGTCATTTTGAATCTATCTAATCTGAAGAGGTGTCCATGAAAAAGTGTCTATCAATGTTGGTGTTTGGTGGGGTTGCAGTAACTTCAATGAATGCACTAGCGGCGGAAGGTCCTATCCTGTACGGCAAAGCCAATGTTTCGTATGAAAACCAGGACGACGGTAATAGCGATACCTGGAAGCTCCAGAGTAATGCGTCCCGTCTGGGGGTAAAAGGGGCGCTCAATACCGACCTCGAAGGCTTGGAGGCGATCTACAAGGCAGAATTTGAAATATCGATTGATGATGGAGATAAGGATGGCCAGACTTTCTCGCAGCGTAATATTTACGGTGGCTTCAAGCAGGCGAACCTCGGTGCACTGATTGCGGGAAAATTTGACACACCTTTAAAGTCAGCGCAGGGCAAGGTTGACCAGTTCAACGACCTACAGGCGGATATAAAAAATATCATGGCTGGTGAAAATCGGACCAGCAACATTGTTCAATACAGTTCTCCACGTCTGTTTGATGCTGTGGGCGTTAGTGTTGCCGTCATCCCGGGTGAAGAGCAGTCAGCTGGGGCAGAGAACGACGGACCTGCGGATGCAGTTTCCAGCTCTTTTACGTTTGAGAATGACCATTTCTACGGAAGTATTGCCTACGATTCTGATATCGAAGATTCACTGGAAGCCGATTCAAGTGGCGATAGTCGTCTCAATATCCTGCGAACCGTAGGGAAGGTCCGATTAAGCAACTTCGAGATCGGCGCAGTTTACCAGTTGGCAGAAGAAAGCGATGGCCCTGGAGAAGATACGTCTTATCTGGTTGGCGGTGCCGTTAACCTTGAGCGTTGGAAGATCAAGGCGCAGTACGGACTGACAGAAGCCGAGACAACAAACGAGGAGCTAACCCTGCTGGCCTTGGGGCTCGATTATAAACTGGCTAGCAAGAGTAAGGTTTATGCTTACGTGTCTCAGGTGGAGGCGGACTTGGCTGACTCTGAGGACTCCACATTTGGTGTGGGCTTCGAGCATAAGTTTTCCATGTAGGGTCGAGCGTGATCGCTGAATACAGGGAGACCGACGTATCTGAAATCTTTTCCGGATTTCAAGTTCATTTAAGGTTCGTGTGAGAGCCTACTTGCGAGTTAACTAAGGTTATTTAATGGCGGGAATGCTTCATTCCCGCCTTTTTTTTGACCTTTAGTCCGTTGTTCTAGCTGGTTTTAAGATTTACGCCACGATCCGTACGAATCGGATATCACAAACAATCAAGAAAGAAACTGGAGGGGATTACATTGAAACGCAACATTCTGGCCACTGCGATTGCAGGGATGACAACACTGTCGGGAAGTTGGGCCGCGACGGCAGCGGAGATTGAATTCCACGGTGATATGGATAACCGCTTTCAGGCTTACACCAATCAAAGAGACTGGTTTTCTGGTGGTAACTCAGGTGGCGGTACGCTGAAAGATGACGAGCCGACCGAGAGCTTCGGCGAGGTCAAATATCGCTTCTGGGCGAAGGCAACTTCCGACGACAAGAAAGTTACCGGTGTATTCGCGACGGAGATTGGTGGCATCCGCTACGGTGAGGGGTCGGGTGGCGACTATTCCGGTGATGGTGTGAACATCGAAACACGGTGGGCTTATGTGGATTTCTTGGTGCCCAACACGCTAGACCAGCGCGTATCGCTGGGCTTGCAGCCAGTGTCAGTGAACCGACATGTCTGGACTGAAACCGCCACAGCCGCTGTTTGGAAAGGCTCACTGGGCTCTGGATTTGACTATCAGTTGTTATGGGGGCGAGGTGACTCTTCCAATGAGAGCGGCGTCGACTCAGAACAGGACGAAGGCTGGGATGGCGCGGACAACTTCGCGATCAACCTGAACAAGCGTTACTCACCGAACCTGAGCGCGGGCCTATTCTATCTCTATCAGATGAATGATCAAATTGCTGAGGGAGTAGGTACGGTAAATAGCAGGGAGTATGAACTGAAGAGTATCGCTGATAACTCCAAATATTCCGTTTCCAGCTTTGGGGTGGAGATGGATTATGGTCAAGAGACGTCGCTAGGCCGCATGTTCGTGAAGGGTACGGTGATTGGCCAAAGCGGAACAATAGAAGGTGTAAATTTCGTCCCATTGAATGGTGCTACGAATCCCAATACGAACTATGACCTTTCGACCTTTCTGGGACGCGGCGAGCTCGGGCTGCAATTTGGACCAAACCAACTGACGTACACCGTGCTCTACGCATCGGGCGATGGCAATGAGCAAGACGGGGACTTCGACGCCTTCATCGCCACGGATGTCGACTTCAGCGACAGTATGATTTTTCAGGAAAACATGACGAGCGATGACTACTTTGCCGAAACGCCCTATATCCTCGACAAAGGGTATTTCATGAACAAGCTACAGCTCGATCATAAAGTAGCGGCCAATATTACGGTCAGCGGAATGATTGTCTACAACCGCTTGGCTGAGGACATTGCACTTGCCGATGGATCGTCCTCAAAAGATCTCGGACTGGAATTTGGCTCCAAGGTCTCGTACTTCCCATACCCTTCGCTTGAGCTGTCGGCAGAAGCTGCATACCTGGCATCAGGCGATGCCATGGATGCGCTGGAGGAAACTGCCTTACAGGACGGCAAAAGCGATCAGGACATTGTTCATGTTGCCGGTCGGGTAAGGTACAAGTTCTAACAAGAACGGGGTGGTGGGAGCGCCACCCCGCTTTTGTTATACGAAATGAATCCGCATTAAGTGACTTTTTCCTATGATGACTCGTTCTGCAGTATTTGTGTTCCTGATGCTACTACTAGCTGGTGCGGTACAGGCGGTTGAGCGTGAGCATCCAGCAAAGGCAAAGGTCACTCAGGTAGATCGTGATCAAAAAGTGCTTTCCCTCACAGTCGACGATGTCACTGTTGAGGTAGGTGATTTATTTGTTGTGTTGCGGGAGCCTGATCATGCAGGCATCCCGGAGAAAAACCTTGCAGTCATCGGTATCGAGAGTATCGGAAAGGATCAGGCGGTAGGGAAAGTGCTGTTTGGAACGATGCCCTCCGTTGGCGCTGTATCGAAACGCTTTTACGGTATCCCGGCGGTGTTTACTGACAGAGCCGGCGACCCCAGGGCGGTAACGCCGGCGTTGAAAGCCCGATTTCCTGATCTTTTGTGGCGGGACGAGCCAGAGGCGTCAAGCGATGTGCCATTGGTGCGCTTTCAAGTTACCGGGAGAGGTCAAGCCGTTGCGACCTACAATAACACCTGGTTGGTCGGCATCGTACAGACCGATGCTGAAGAACGTCGGGTAGGCTCAGTTGAGGAGGAGGTTTTAGCGTCTCCATTTGCCAGACTGCCCATCAACGCAAAGTCGTTGTCCGCGTTTCGTTCTGGCAGCGATTACTATTTTGCGGCGGAGCATGGAAACAAACTCAGCTTTTTCCTTGTTGATTCCAGCGGGGCTGTTCAGAGCCTGGCGTCCATTGAGGTGCCCCGTCGGGAGAAAGTCATCCGAATGGACTGGTACGTTTCAGAGAACTCATATTACCTCATTTTGAATCAGTGGAATGGCCGTAGTGTTTCAAGTTCTTTGATCCAGTTGGCCGAGGGGAAGGCTGAAACCATCGGTTTCATTCCCTTAATCTTGGGATTGCAGGATTTGGACGCTGACGGTCGCCGGGAAACTATTCTCGGGCAGTCTTTCTACTCAGAGCAGGGGTTTGGTTCAGAGATCTATAAAATATCAATCTCACCGAACGGGCCTGATCTTGAGAAGGCCGTTCATGAAGAATTAAGCCAGTACACGCCAGTGTTCCGGGTAATCGGTGCCGTTGTTCAGAACAAACCGAGACCTTTGAATATGGTGACCGTCTCCCAAGGGAAGGTTTCATTTTTCCCTGCTGGCACTGAGGGCCCACATCTGGACTATGAGATTGGAAACCGGGTGGCAGGCACGAGTATGACTTACGACGTGTCGCCTGAGTTGGTGTTTAGTCCGAGGCAAACACTATTTTTGCCGAACCTGCTCGTACGCTCCGGTGGGGACGCAGTTAATATCGGGATTCCACAGGAATCCAGTGCAGCCGAAGATATGATAGGTGTTTATGATACTCGAGTTGATTGGTTGACGCTGAGATCCGGGAAATCTCCCAAAACGCAGTCAACAAGTCTTCTAACGTCGGTTCCGGTGTCCCCCGTATCAGGCAATACAGAGTTATTCTTTATGTCGCCGGATGAAAACTCAGTTCAAAGTGACGATTTTGACGTTGAGACGTTGGTGTATCGGGCTGCTATGCCCACTGGTCGCTGACGAAAGCTGGATAAGTTGCCCTTGTAGTCGTCAAATGCTTCTGGGAAGCTCGATTAGAACCCGAAGACCACCTTTGGGTGATATAGAAAAATGCATGGCACCACCGTAGTCATTGATGATTTCCTCAACGATTGATAGGCCAAGGCCATAGCCAGGGGTTTTTTCGTCCAGTCTTTTCTGGCGTCTGGTAAGATCGGCGAGTTGGTGTGACGCTACTCCGGGGCCGTCATCTTCAACAAGAATGGTCAAAGTGTCATCGTGAAGTTTCAAGTGTAGATGAACTTCCTGAGAGCACCATTTGCTTGCGTTATCAAGCACATTACCCAAAATCTCATTAAAATCACGCTCATCAATTGGCCAGACAAGCTCTCTGGGTAATGTTTCTTGAAGATGGATCTGTTTGTAAGGATAGATTCGACTGACTACGTCCACCAGTGCCAGAGTTCTCTCAATGATCGGTGTCGCCTTTCCAATGTACTGACCGGACATTTCGGTTTTTCTCATTTGAGTGTCGATCAGCTCGTGCATTTCAGACAGTTGAGACTTAATTTGACTCGCGATTGTGGTGGGAATGGCTTCGTCATTGATCATGGAGTTTATGACGGCAAGGGGGGTTTTTAAGCTATGAGAAATATCTGCGGCTAGGTGGCGTGAACGGGTAAGTTTTTTGTCGTACGACTCTAATAGACGATTAAGATGTTTGACAAGTTCATTGAATTCTTCAGGTACGTTCTCATCCAGTCTATTACGCTCACCCTTTTTAAGCGACGTTAATTGGGAACTCATCATTTTTAAGGGTTTTAGTGCGATAGTTACCCCAATAAATATGATCATTGATATCGTAACGAGAATTGCAAAAGATATTATCCATATAAGAACGTGAATTTTGTCAAGCGTGTTTGGTGAGTAGGAGCTTTTTTCAATTATAGTAACGCTTAGTTTATCTTGTCTGTTATTAAATATTCTGTAGTAGCCAAGGATTGAGCGATCATCATCCGATATGTGAAAAATTCCAGGCTTTCTGAACGATTCTACCACCTGTAATTTCGGTTTAATGTTCTCGCTTGTAAAACTCCGACCTTGACTGTCTTCGATGTGAACAGAATATTGAGACAATGAAAAATTTCTGAGAGAGAATTTTGTAATTTCTTCTTTATCATTTGTTAACATCTTTGAGAGTCGGTTAGCTGCAGCCTCTAGCTGCTGCCTGTGAAGCTCGTCATGGATATAGTCGATTAAAAGGGTGTGTGAGAAGAATATTAGCCCGGTACACGCGAAACCCGTTAGTGTCAGGAAAGTAAGCAGTTTCCGTTTTATTGAAGGGCGTTGTTGTTTTCTGGGCATGTTGTCTGCCAAGCAGGTGGTTAGAATTTGTTATCGACTAAATCTAGGCCTAAAAAAGCCGCACTACAAAAGTAGTGCGGCAAGACGGAATGGTGGAGACCATTCACGATGCAACTGGTTTTGAAACGTCATTTATCGGAAGAATTTTCTTCTTAAATCCACAGGCGCTTAGTGCGAAACTTGTTCTAATGACTAAACTGATCTTTTGAAAACTGGTCCAATTCAGAGAGATTGATACCTCCCGATTTGATCATCTCGTGATAGATATCGTCCTTATTCGATAGCATCAATTTTCGGCGAGCCTCCATGCCCACTTCAGATGCGGCTGCCTGTGTCATTACTCTATGCTGCCTCTTCATGTCCTGAATGCCGCTTTCGGAGAGCATGTTTTGTGCCAGCCTACCGTTATTAGCCTCAGAGGCATGGAGACTTCCTGCCGTCAAGGTTAATGCGAGAGATGTGAGCAAGAGATGTTTTCTCATAGAGTCACCTTTAAGTTGAATGGTCTGCATCCCGATGGAAACAGATGAACTTTAACTCAGCTTGAAAAAATAAAATTAGATGATGAAAAGGACTCAGTTAGAAGAGCGGTTGCGATGGGGCGTTAATACAAAGGTATTAAGGGGGCTTTTTTTCAATTTCGTTTCAAGTTCATCTGCTATCAATGGCGAGTCGTTGTTCTGGCGGAAAGTGCGAGATCAATGAACAACTTACCGGTAGTGGCCGACAACTGAAGCGCATTAGCTGTCTGTTTGTTCAGGGCCAAATACCGGTCAGATGACATACAACGAAAGCTCATGGAGACTGATTTACAATGCAAACTAATAAACTCAGGTTAGCGATGAGAGCAACACTAGCGCTTGCGGTTACGGGTCTGCTGGCCCCGTCTGTTCATGCGCAATCTGCAACTGAACTTCAGACACAGATTAATGATTTGCAGCGCCAATTGGATGACATGGCGGAAAGTAAGGGGTCGGAAGGTTGGATGGTGCCTGGCACCAACACCACTGTAACAATCGGTGGCTATGTCAAGCTGGACATGATCTATGATTTTGATCAGGACATGGGTGACAGCCTGTTCGTAGCAGGCCTTGATACTGCTAATAGCGATAGCGACCCTTCATTTCGAGCCCATGCTCGACAATCACGGGTTCGCATTAAGACAACCACGCCAACAGAAGTGGGTGATGTCAAAACGACCGTTGAAGGTGACTTCTACGGTGGTGGCGGTAATGAAATTTTCTCCAACTCCAGAGGGCTGCGTCTTCGTCACGCCTATGGTGAGCTGAACGGCCTGCTCGCCGGTCAAACCTGGAGTAACTTCATGCAATTTACCGCCTATCCGTCCACGGTTGATTTCGACGGTCCAGTAGGTGTTTCTTTTATTCGTCAGGCACAGTTGCGCTACACCATGCCTCTTGGCGGCGGTGCTAATTTTTCCGTTTCTGCTGAGAATCCGGAAACAACGGGTTTTGACGGCTCCCGCGATAATGCGCCGGATCTGACTGCCAAGTACAAGTGGGCCGGCAGTGCTGGTGGCATTGAAGTTGCCGGTCTGGCACGTTCGCTTCAGACTGACTCTGCAGCTGCTACGGGCGACGATAACGCCTTTGGTTATGGCGTTTTGATCGCTGGTCGGCTAAACCTGACCGACGCCACCACGGTCATGGCAGGGGCGATCTTTGGTGACGGCGTGGGTCGTTACATCTACAGTTCCTTCAGCAATAATGACAGCAGCGCTAGCCGCACTGGTATTGGTGAAGCATACATCGACGCCAACGGCGATCTTGAAACCATTGAGGCATACGGTGCCAACGTTGCTATCAGTCAGCAGTGGACGCCGAAGTTCTCCTCTGGTCTGTCCTATGGGCGCGTAGAGGGCGATCAGCCAGCAGATCTGTTCCCGAACTCCTTTGAAACCCTGCAAAGCGTTCACTTCAGCAACTTCTACAAAGTTGCTGACCCGGTAACGCTGGGATTGGAGCTTTCCTTCGCAGACAAAGAGTTGGCCAATGGCGAATCTGCTGATAACACTCGCCTGCAACTGGCTGCGCAGTTCGATTTTTAATCGTTCATAGTGTTGCTTCACATAATTGGACCCAACGACGGGCTGAAATAGGCCCGTCGTTTTTTATCTGCGCTCCCTCCGATGCGCTGGACGATGCCCTCCTCTTTTGTCTCTTTCTTTCACCTCTTTTTGGCGTATACCCCGCCATAGTTTCGTTGAACTCCGTACGAGTTTAGGTTTGATGGCGCCGAATTCAGACTGATTTAAAGGTCTGTCTGTAGGGTCGTCCTGGCATTTACGGCGAAAACGCTGATTCATGTATCTCAGTCAAATAGCCAGGATGATATTGAATGAACAAACGACTGTTGTTGTGGGTGCTGATAGTACCCGGAGTCTTGAACGTCATGCCTTCGGCGGCGGCCACCGCCGGGGAGAGCGTTTCACTCAAGGAGTACCAGCAAGCCAAGGCCAGGCAGGCTGTCTCTTTAAATGAGGCAATGGTAATGGCATTTGAGAATAGCCCGATATTGGCTTTGAGGCGGGCTGCGGTGTCCATGCAGGAAGCTGAGCTCGATCATGCCAGCCGCTGGGCGCCCAGCAACCCGGAGCTTGAGATGAGTGGCCGCGACAATCCAGATCAGGCGGATCAGTCACTGAATTACGAGGTTCGGGTTACTCAGGAAGTCTGGATGGGCAATCGGGGCGATCTCGGTCAGTCGCGTGCTCAGAGCACTCTCACTTCTCAACAGCAGGAACTTGAATACCTGAAGGTGGCGACCAAGGCCCGAGTGCGGTCAGCCTACTTCAAAATACTGCTTGCACAGAAAGAGCTGGAAACGGCAACCCGCACCGTTGAGCTGATGCACCGAACCAAAGAGCTGGTCGAGGTGTCCGTTGAGCGGGGCAAACAGACCCGGATTGAGCTCAATACCGCCGTCATTGGCTTGGCAAGAGCTAAGAACCAAAAGGCCGAAGCGGCGCAGAAGCTTAGGCAGTCAAAAATTGACCTGACGGAAGTTCTTGGGGTGTCCCCCTCCGATGCGGTAGGGGTCGCGGGAGAGCTCAATGTAGCTCGTGCCAACTTGCCACCAACTAATCGGCTTGTCGCGATGGCTCAGCGCCAGAGAGGGGATCTGAAGGCGGCAGCAGCCAGAATTGCTGCAAATGAGTCCGGTCTGGAACTGGCCAAGAGTCTAAGTATTCCGAACCTGAAAGTGTTCGGGTTCTACGAGCGGGAGGAAAGATCCAACCTTTTTGGTGCGGGTGTGTCGATGCCTCTGACTGTGTTTCATGATTATTCCGGTGAAAAAAGGAAGGCCTCGGCTCAGTTGAAAATCTCCGAGCTTGAGGCCGAGGCGCTGCGTTTGGCGACTGAACGCCAGGTCGTATCTGCTGTAGCTCAGTACGAATCCGCCGTACGCAGATTGCGCCAGATGAACGAGTCGATTCTCGAGCGTTCGGAGGAAACGCTGCAACTTATGCAGAAAGCTCTTCAAGCGGGAAAAGTCGATGCTTCCGATGTCCTGTCCGCTCAGGACAATCTTTTGTCGGTGAGGAAGGAATACGTCCAAGTGCAACACGACTATATCGACGCCGTCCGGGCGTTGGAAGTAAGCACCGGCGGTGCCCTTTCAATGTCATCCGGTTCCTGATGACAAGAAAATTAATGGTTGAACGTTCTCTTTTATCGAAGGTGTTTAGATGATTCGAAATCTGCAGATATTGTTTGTCGCGATCAGTTTTCTGGTCTATCAGCCACTGGCGTACGGCGCCGAAGAAGCCGAAGGAGGGCAGCACCAAAAGGGTGAGGCTGGGCACTCGGCTGAAGGCAGTGAGGCCCGCGAAGTTCATCTGACTCCAGAGCAGAGGGAGTTGCTCTCCGTGCAGACTGTAACGGTGCCCCGAGGCCGTGCTGACAATATCGTCACTGCGCCAGCTGAAGTTCACTATGTTCCGGATCGCGTCGCTGAGGTAGGGCCGCTATTGCAGGGAAAGCTTACGAGACTGGCTGTTGATCTGGGGGAACAGGTTGAAAAAGGCCAGTTGTTGGCCGCGTTGAACAGCGTTGAGTTGGCCCGCATTCGTTCCCGCCTGAACTCGTTGAAAGCTCGGAAAGAAGCCGCGACTGCGGAGTATCAGCGAGAAAAGCAATTGCGGAGTGAAAGCTTCACCAGCGAAGAAGAGTTCTTGGACGCCAAGGCCGCTTATCTTGAGATTACAGCGGAGTACGATTCGATTCGTGAGCAACTGGCGGTTTTTGGCAGTGATTCGTCAGGCGCAGATAGCAGTCTCGCACAGTACGCGCTCCGTTCTCCTATCCAGGGGCGCATTGAGCGCATGGATGCCCGGTTGGGCCAAACCTTAAGCTCTTCAGATACGCCTTTTACCGTAGCTGATACCTCTGTGGTGTGGGTGATGTTGCAAGTTGCCGAAACTGACATTGGCAGGGTATCCGTCGGAGATGAAGTTCAGGTCTTCTCAAAGTCGGTTGCAGACCGCTTTCACACCGGGGAAGTGTCCTGGATCTCAAATGAGCTTGACGAGGAAACCCGCACCATTCCGGTTCGCGTTGTACTCGAATCCCCCAACGGCGACCTTCGTCCAAATACCTATGCCAAAGCGAGAGTCATGACTCAATCGGCGGCATCACTGCCCCTAGTTCCACACGATGCCGTGCAAACCATCGATGACGAGTCCGTTGTATTTGTTCCGGGTAATGAAGGGGGAGCCTACAAGGCGGTTCCAGTCACTCTTGGTAAGGAGGCTAACGACTGGATAGAGATTAAGTCCGGCATCAGCGCAAACACGGAAGTGGTTTCAGTGGGCGCTTTTGATCTGATGTCGGCCATTACCGCCAGTGGCCGCAGCGCCGCTCACGGACACTAATACTCGGGGGGAGCATGATCAACGCAATTGTGAATTATGCGCTGAACAATCGTCTGATGACGCTTGTCTTTGCTATCGCCGTGATCGTTGCCGGCGTATTTTCATTTCAAAAACTGCCGGTGGATGCGTTTCCGGACGCGACACCGACCATGGTTCAGGTATTCACTACCAGTCCTGGATTGTCGCCGGTTGATATCGAAACGCTGATTTCCTATCCCGTTGAGATCAGCATGTATGGTATTCCCAAGTTAGAAAAAGTGCAGAGCACGTCGATTTTCGGACTTTCGCGGGTGACCATCTATTTCGAAGATGGCACCGATATCTACTTCGCCAGGCGGCTAGTTAACGAACGGCTATCCGAGGCCAAGCGACAGATTCCCGAAGGGATGGGGGAACCCGAACTCGGGCCCATCGCAAGCGGTCTTGGGCGCATCCTGATGTATTCCCTGGAAGCTGAGGATAAAGATCAATACAGCCTGCAGGAAATTCGCACGATTCAGGACTGGATTGTCAAACCCCAGCTCAGGACCGTGCCGGGCGTAACCGGTGTGCTTTCTATCGGTGGCGAGGTAAAGCAGTACCAGGTCAATATCGATGCGCAGAAGCTTCAGGCAAGGAACCTGACGGTGTCCGATGTTCGCGGTGCCCTCACCCAGAATAATCGTAACGTCGGCGCCTCATTCATTACTCGAGGAGGTGAAGAGTACATTGTCCGTGGTTACGGCTGGGTCAACTCCGGTACCGCAGGCATCAAAGATATCCGGAACATCATTGTGTCCAAGAGTGAGGGAGAATCTCCTATTTACGTCAAGGATGTGGCGGAGGTAGGCCTTGGACCGGCAATTCGCCGTGGCGCAGAGGTGTCCTCAGGTGAGGAGTCCGTGGGCGGCTACGTGATGAAATTGATTGGCACCAACACCAGTAAGGTTCTAGAGGATGTCAACGCAAAAATCGATGATCTGAACAAATCACTTCCCGAAGGGCTGAAAATAGAAGCGTATTACTCTCAGGCAGACTTGGTGGGCAAGGCTATAGGCACTGTCGAGAAAGCGCTGCTTGAAGGCTCGGTTCTGGTGCTGGTTTTTCTCTATCTGTTCCTAGGAAATATTCGTTCCACACTGATCGTGGTGGCGACGTTGCCGTTGTCTGTACTCTTTGCGTTCATTGCTATGCGCATGTCGGGCCTGTCGGCCAACCTGATGAGTCTGGGGGGGCTGGCTATCGGCATCGGCATGATGGTGGACGGCGCTGTCGTGATGATAGAGAACATCTTCCGACACCTTGAGGAGCGATCCGATGAAAAGATCAGCGTTCTGAGGCTTGTAGGTGAGTCAGCCCGGGAAGTGGCCCGTCCGATCGTGTTTGCGATTGGCATTATTATCATCGTTTTTCTTCCGTTGTTTACGCTACAGGGCGTTGAAGGCAAGCTGTTTTCGCCCATGGCCTACACCATCAGCTTTGCGTTGATCGGTGCGCTGTTACTCGCATTGACGTTGGTGCCTGTTCTGGCCTCCCTGTCATTCAAGATGGGCGGGCGTCACAAAGAGCCGAAGCTGGTTCTGTTCCTGAACCGGCTATACAAGCCGGTAGTGAATACTGTCGTCAAAGCCCCTAAGATTGTGATGGGCGTTGCCGTCATTGCTTTTGCCGGCAGTCTTCTGCTGTTTCCCTATCTCGGGAGCGAATTTGTGCCCACGCTCAGGGAAGGCACGTTCCAGATTCGATCGACATTGCCTCCTGGAGCCAGTCTTGAATCCGCCATCAAATATGGCAAAAGGATTCAGTCCGTTGTAGACGAATTTCCAGAGGTCACCGGCACCTATGCCAGGATCGGTCGTGCCGAGGTCGGTGGTGATCCTGAACCTGTGAACGTTGTTGCGACGCTTGTCAATCTGAAGCCCCTGGATCAGTGGCGAGAGGACGTGAGCTACGAGGACCTCCAAAGCAGGATTGCGGATGCTTTGGATGAGCGGGTTCCCGGGCTTGCCAACAATCTGTCCCAACCGATTCAGCTCAGAACCGACGAACTCCTGTCAGGCGTTCAGGCGCAACTGGTTGCCAGCATTTTCGGCGACGACCTGGACGAGTTGGGCCGGATCGGCAGGGAAGTGGCGGCACTGGCGCAAGAGGTGCCGGGTGCAACGGACGTCCGCGCTCAGCAGAGTGCGGGTAAAAAACAGATCGTTATTCGCCCCGACCGTGAAGTGCTGGCGCAGTTCGGCATCAGCGTCGATAACCTGATGAGTACGGTTGAAACCGGTATAGGTGGTAAAGGCGCCGGGCTGGTCTTCGACGGTGTCCGTCGATTTGAGATTTTCGCCCGGCTGCAAGAGTCCTATCGCGGGTCCATCGATGAAATCAGAAAGCTTCCCCTCAGGGGCAACAGTGGCGAGCTTATCCCGCTTTCACGGGTGGCCGATGTTGAAATGTACGCAGGCCCCAAGAAAATTTCACGCTCCAATGCCAGTCGCCGTCAGTACGTGCAGATGAACGTGCGTGGTCGCGATATGGGCGGTGTTGTTCAGGATTTGCGCAAGCGGATCGAGGAGCAAGTGGATATGCCGCCGGGGTATTTCGTGGAGTTCGGCGGTCAGTTTGAGAACCAAGAAAGGGCCATGGCGCGGCTAGCGATCGTTGTGCCCATTACTCTGGCGCTTATTTTCCTGCTTCTCTTTTCTGCATTCAGTAGTCTTCGCTATGCGGCGCTGATCTTCATGAATGTGCCCTTTGCGGTTACTGGTGGCATTGTCGCGTTGTTTGTGACGGGGCTTTACCTCTCCGTGCCCGCTGCTGTGGGGTTCATTGCGGTGTTTGGCGTAGCCGTACTGAACGGTGTGGTAATGGTGAGCTACATCAATCAGTTGCGGGACGAAGGCTACGAAGTCATTGAAGCAGTCAAGCTGGGCGCTCAACGCCGTTTGCGGCCGGTTCTGATGACAGCCTCTGTGGCTATTCTGGGGCTGATTCCCCTGCTGCTGGCAGATGGCATTGGCTCTAATGTCCAACGGCCACTGGCAACGGTTGTGGTTGGCGGTCTGATCACGTCAACGCTGCTGACGTTGGTAGTGTTGCCCAGCGTGTATCAGTGGTTTGCATCCGAACGTCGTGACGTTGAAGTCTGATAGTCAGGAGGCGGTTTATGTATGAAATAAAAGCGTATGTCAGAGAAGTGATGGCAGAGCATGTGGTTGATGCTCTGGCCAAAGTTAAGGGGGTGGCAAGCATTGCTGTCGTGTCTCTCAACGAATTTGGTCATCTGGTTGGCGATGAATCGCCTCTGGAGAAAGTGCAGATGGTCAAGCTGGAAGTAGATGTAGCGACCGATGCTGTTGCCGATGAAGTTGTGGACATCATTGTGCGAACGAGCAGGACCCGGGATGGGCACCCGGGGGATGGCAAGGTACTTGTATCCCGCCTGGTCCAGGCCGTTCGTATTGAAGACGGTGCGACCGACGAAAGCGCACTCCAACCCACTTCAATCTAGCCCCTTCCTGGAATGAGACGGTGGCATCGCGGCAATTGGTCGCGAGCTGCCGTTCTTAGCCTCATTGAGAAGCGTTACAAAGAGTTTTTAGCGACTCATATCTGAACTGTTTTTCCGAATTCAAGCTCATTTCAAAGTTTGCACTTATTATCTCGATCTTTTCCTACCTCGTCATAGGCGCCTTACACCTATGATTTTTGGCTATTAATCGCTTCGGGAGAAAGACGATGAAGGCAAGCAAGCACTCGCCTCGGGCGTTGCTGTGTTCAGTACTATTATCCATTCCTCTGTTAGGTCAAGCGGAGACTGTTAATTGGGCGAATTGGCTCAATGGCCAGATAAGCAAGCACCCGGAGGTACTGGCAGCGACAGAGCAGGCGGCAGCGCGGAAAGAGGACGCTGAGGCAAGCGAACAACCGCTGTATAACCCGGAATTGTCCGTGGGAGCAGACAGAACGGGCAGTGAGAATAACTTTGAGGCAGGACTGTCACAAACGATCGATTGGTCTGATCAACAGGGCGTATTAAAGGAGAAGGCAAAGCTGATCAGGCTTTCTGCGCAAGCTGGCTTGAGCGAAGCAGTTCTGACACAAACGTCTGAATCATTGTTTGCGCTTGTCGAGTGGCGCGCTACTACGCTGTTTGAGGAAATTGCTGAATCCCAACAGCAGCGCCTGGATGCCTTGCTGGACCAGGTTGAACAGCGCCAGCAGGCAGGTGATCTGGGGCGTGCCGACGCAGAGCTTCTGTTTTTAAATCTATCCCGTCAGTTGAGCGAAGTCGCCCAGGCAAAGGCCGCAGTTGATCGGGCAGAAACTCAGGTTAGAGAACGTCTGCCGGACTGGAGGTTTCAGGATGGGGGAATCCCTGAGTATATATGGTCAGCGCTGGAGTCCCAGATTGGTGAGGCTGATCTGCTGGCACACCCGTCAATTGCAGCCGCTCGAGCCGAGTGGCAGGTGCTGAAAAGTGAGGCAGAGGTTGCCAGACGCAAAGCCACAGCATCGCCGACAGTAGGGCTGAGCGGAGGGCGTGACGGCGGCGAGAACGTGGTTGGCCTGACATTCTCGATCCCTCTGAACGTCCGTAATAACTACAGCGCTGAAATCCGGGCTGCGAATCGACGGGCTCTGGAGGCCGAAGCGCGGTTTCAGGCGCTCTACCGGAAACAACAATACGACCTGGCAGGCGCTCGCGCTTCCTGGAAGCGATACGACAAGCAACTCCGTCGATGGAAAGAACTATCCCAGGGGCGTGTACAGCGAAGTGCCGATTTGCTTGAGAAGCAGTGGCAGGTCGGCGACCTCTCCACCTCTGAGTATCTCCAGGCGCTGGGCCAGCGCGCGGAGAGCCTGAAAACCGGTATTGAACTGGAAAAGCTGGCGCAGCTGGGCCTGATTGAGCTATTGAGCCAGTCTGGCGAACTGACCACCCCCTTCCAATAATATTCTGGAAACTGGATATTCATCATGAAAAAAACTCTGATTTCAGTATTTGTTTTGACGCTGTTTATAGCTCCCCCTTCATTGGTGCAGGCAGAGGAAGATGCTCATAACGAGGCGGGCCATGATCATGCCGCCGGTGGCGACAATCATCGAGAAGGCACCGGTGAAGAGGATGAGTATGAGGGCGGGCATGCTGAAGAACGTGAGCATGAAGAGGAAGAAGGTCATGGCCACGAAGAGGAGAGCGATGGTGGTCATGAAGAAGCAGCTACCGCAAGCATCAATGCCAAACAGAAAGAGCTCGCCGGCATTGAGGTAGCAACCCTCGAGAGCAAGCGCGTTGACTATGAAATCTACGCTCCCGGTGAGCTGCTGACCAACGGCTATACCAGCTACCACGTGTCCCCCCGGGTTGCCTCGGTGGTGTTGAGACGTCACGTGGAATTGGGTGAGCACGTAACCAAAGGTCAGCAACTGGTAACCCTGTTCAGTGAGACGGTGGCACAGGCGCAGGCTGATTACAGGAAAGCATTTCCTGAATGGGAGCGAATCAGCGGGCTGGGTCGTTCCGTGGTTGGTGATCAACGGTTCAATACCGCGAAAGCCAATATTGAAGCGGCGAGGGCAACTCTGCTTGCTTATGGGCTAAACGATGATGACATTGGTGCGTTGAAGGCCAGCGGCGTAGGTAGTCTCGGTGAATACACGCTCAGGGCTCGCGTGGATGGCGCAGTGCTGACCGATGAGTTTGAGCAAGGACAAAGAGTTGAGGCAGGCCAACCGCTGGTGACTCTGGCTAATGAAAGCGAACTTTGGGTAGAGGCTCACCTGCCAGCAAACTCCGACATTGTCCTTAAGCAAGGGGCAGAAGCGGAAGTAAGAGTTGCAGGTCGTGTGGCTGCGGCAACGGTATCCCAGGAAGCTCATACCATTGACGCTGTGACCCGCACGCGGATTGTTCGGTTGGAGCTGGACAATCCTGAAGACCGTTTCCATCCCGGAATGTTTGCAGATGTGTATTTCCTTTTTAAAACCACGGAGCCGGTGCTTGCGGTGCCGGAGAGTGCGTTGATGCGAGGCGCCGATGGCGACTGGACGGTCTATGTGGAAGAGGCTGAAGGGGAGTATGAGCCTGTGGAAGTGGAACTGGGTCGCTCAATTGGCGGACTCCGTGAAATTTTCGGCCTGACTGCGGGCCAACGGATCGTTTCGCGGGGCGCGTTTTTTGTGGCCTCTGAAATTGCCAAAGGCGGCTTTGACCCACACAACCACTGATTCCGGGAGCCATTATGTTCAACCGAGTTGTCGACTGGGCGGTTCAGAACCGCCTGTTGGTTCTTATTGCGCTTGCAGTGCTTATCGCCACGGCCGCGTTTCAGATCCCAAAACTGAATCTTGATGCTTTCCCTGACGTTACAAACGTCCAGGTTGCTGTTAATACAGAGGCGCCCGGACTTGCGGCTGAGGAAGTCGAGCAGTTGATCACCTATCCCATTGAAGCGGTGATGTATGCATTGCCGGATGTTGAGGAGGTTCGGTCCATCTCCAAAACCGGGTTGTCTGGTGTCACCGTGGTCTTTAAAGAGGGCACGGATATCTATTTCGCGCGCCAACTGGTATTCGAACGGTTGCAGGCCGCGCGGGAGCTGATTCCGGACGGGGTCGGGGTGCCTGAAATGGG
>JYMV01009258.1_pt1 | contig 48569 bp, 54 predicted proteins | sample 338911 | NCBI WGS metagenome assembly JYMV01 (sample SAMN03354496, study PRJNA234377) | hydrothermal vent metagenome | biome: Deep sea; feature: Hydrothermal plumes at the Eastern Lau Spreading Center, Western Pacific Ocean; material: Seawater | place: Tonga | collected 2009 | depth 2000 m m | reverse complement strand
ATGAATCGTTCATCATTCTTGACGAGGCTCAGAATACGACGAGCGAGCAAATGAAAATGTTTCTCACACGGATTGGCTTTGGTTCCAAAAGCGTAATCACGGGGGATGTGACACAAGTGGATCTACCGAAGGAAACTCGATCAGGGCTTCGTCATGCCAGTGGACTACTGGCTTATGTAGACGGCATCGCGGTGTCCCGATTCACATCCCGGGATGTAGTCAGACACCCTTTGGTCCAGAAAATCGTGGAAGCCTACGAAGTCGACGAGGGAGAAAGACCAAAGTAGTGAACAACGCGATCGAAGTCCAGCTGGGTCATGACGACAAGTTCGTGCCAGATGGGCCCAGAATAACAGCCTGGGTTGATTCCGCTCTGAAGTCTGTACAAAAAAGGGCTGTTGCGATCACGGTGCGCGTTGTTACACGAGATGAAATGCAGAATCTTAACGTCCGTTTCCGGGGCCAGAACTCCGCCACCAACGTACTTTCCTTTCCCTCGGACAACCTTGGATCCCAGCGTCGGGGTGTCAGTGGTGACATCGCAGTTTGTTCAGTAGTTGTTCAAACCGAGGCACAAGAACAGAACAAAGCCGCGGATGCACACTGGGCCCATATGATTATCCACGGCGTACTACATCTGTGTGGTTATGACCATACAACCGATGCCGCGGCCACTGACATGGAATCCATTGAAGTGTTGATCCTTCGTCAGCTGGGGTTTCCAGATCCCTACAACTTGCACTAGGTGGCAGGCTCGGCTTATGTCAAATAGACAACAATGGTGGCGCCCAGTCATCGGTCAGTTGTGGCATTTTCTTCGTGGGGCACCGTTGAGTCGAGAGCAACTCTTTAAAGTGTTGCGACAGGCCCACCACAGGGAATTGCTGGATGACGATACCTTGCTGATGATGGAACGCGTCGCAGTGGTTTCCGACCTGCAGGTCGATCAGGTCATGGTTGCCAGGGCACAGATGGTCACTGTGGATTCCAGCCAGACGCTGGATGAACTGCTGCCGGTCATTATCAAATCAGCGCATTCGAGATTTCCAGTGACGGGCGGTGATCGCGATACAGTGCTTGGGATCTTATTGGCCAAGGATCTGCTGCGCCATCTTCGTGAAAGTGGTGACCGTGACCTGCCCTGGGAAAGGCTGTTGAGACCGGCTGTGTTTATTCCAGAGAGCAAACGTCTGAACGTGCTCTTGCAGGAGTTCAGGGCCAGTCGCAATCACATGGCCATTGTGGTGGATGAATATGGCGGTGTCGTTGGCCTGGTAACCATTGAAGATGTACTCGAACAGATCGTCGGCGACATTGAGGATGAGCATGATGTCGATGAAGGTGCCGGTATGGTTGTCCGTCGTGGTGCTGATTATTGTGTGGTAAAGGCAATGGTGTCGATCAGTGGTTTTAATCAAACCTTCGATACAAAACTGGACCCGCTGGAGTTCGACACATTGGGTGGGCTTGTTACGGCCGAACTCGGCCATCTACCGACCAGAGGTGAATCAGTGGACTTGCCCGGGATTCATGTCGAAGTACTCAGTGCCGACAGTCGCCTTCCCCGCTTACTGCGGGTCACTCGCAAGCCCTCGACTTGAAACCACCGGCGGTCGAAGTGGCCCGGCCAGCACATTGAGTGATAGCGGTCTACTGAGACGGTTCGGCCCAATTCTTACTGCTGTCGCGGTCGGCGGTCTGTTTCCGCTGGGTTTTGCACCGTTCGAGTATGCACTGGTAGCACCCCTGTCTTTGGCGGTACTGTTTTTGCTGTGGTTAACAGCCGGCCCCCTGCAGGCAGCTTTGTTGGGGTTCTGGTTCGGTATAGGCGCTTTTGGCGTGGGCGTATCCTGGGTTTATGTCAGTCTGCACGACTTTGGCCAGATGCCTGTACCGCTTGCCATCTTGGCCGTTGTGTTTTTTGTGTTGATCATGTCGGGATATATAGCAGCTACGGGGTGGCTGCAGTCCTGTTGTCGTCAGCATGGGTCAGCCCTGAGACTGCTGCTGATCATGCCCGCCTGCTGGATACTTGGGGAATGGCTACGCGGCTGGCTGTTTAGCGGGTTTCCGTGGCTCTATCTGGGCTATGGGTTGATTGACACACCGCTGGCGGCACTGGCGCCTGCTGGCGGCGTGTTGACTGTCGGTGCCGTGGGCGCTGCCGGTGGTGCAGCGGTCATGATGCTGATCACAGGGCCCCTACGAGATCGTGTCATTGCGGTTTGCACCCTGGTTGTCGTAGGAGCGGGGGTGTTGGTGCTTGATCGTATTGAATTTGTTCAATCTGCTGGAAAGCCACTTCGAATCGCGATCGTTCAGCAGAATGTTCCCCTCGAGCGCAAATGGTCTGCGGATAATCTTGAAGCAATCGCCCAGGGCTATTTATCGGTTTCCCGTCAAGTAGGGCAGGTGGACCTGATTGTTTGGCCCGAAGCAGCGTTGCCGCTTTACCATGACCAGATTCCGCCAGCCTATCTCTCGCAACTCAGGGCGCTGCCGGCCGACATATTAGTGGGGGTTCTGGAACGCACCCGAAACAACGAGAGAACAGAGTATTTCAATAGCGCACTGGGCCTGGGTGTAGTTGATTCTATGTACCGCAAACAGCGCCTGGTCCCATTCGGTGAGTTTCTTCCAATCCGCCCGCTCTTCAGTTGGGTACTGAACTATCTGAACATCCCGATGTCTGACTTCACGGCCTGGCCGACGGCACAACAGCCAATGCGTCTGGCAGGGCAACCCGTCGGCGTTTCGATCTGTTATGAAAATGCATTTGGGTATCTCATCAGAAAATCACTGCCAGCATCGGCGGTGCTGGTCAATCTCAGCGAGGAAGGGTGGTTTGGGAACTCTCTGGCCCCACATCAGCGACTGCAGATGGCCCGTATGCGGGCCATGGAAAGCGGTCGAGCACTGATCAGAGCCAGCAATAACGGGCTGTCTGCACTGATTTCTGCCGAGGGAAAACTACTCACTGTCGCAGCACAGTTTCAACCCGACACGGTTCGCGGTAGCCTTATTCCGATGGCCGGCATCACACCGTATGTACGCCTGGGCAACCTACCCATAGTGCTGCTGTCAGTATTGGTGATTGCAGGCTCATTCTTGAAGCGATTTTGGTACCGTACTGCATGATGAGGGCTGAGCAGTCAGTGCTAAACTGCGCTGATGGAGACCCAATCTGATAACCGTCTGGTTGTGGCCATCTCTTCACGCGCGTTGTTTGATCTCGAAGAGAGTCATCGTGTTTTTACCGAAGAGGGTGTTGACGCATATTGTCGGTACCAGATCAGCCACGAAGACGAGGTTCTAAAGCCCGGCGCGGCTTTTTCGTTGACACGCAAACTGCTGAACCTTAACCGCTCAGCGAGAACCAGCCGGCGTGTCGAAGTGGTACTGATATCTCGCAACAGTGCCGACACCGGCCTGCGGATATTCAATTCGATCAGCCACTATGGGCTGGGAATTACACGAGCTGCATTTTCAGGCGGCGCCAGTCCGTTTCCCTACGTCGCACCGTTTAATGCCGACCTGTTTCTTTCTACTGATCCCCAGGATGTACGACGCGCTCTCGACGCTAACATCGCCGCCGCCACTATCGTGCCCTCGCAGATTGTTGATAGCGAGGATGATCAATTACGGATCGCATTTGACGGCGATGCCGTTCTGTTTGCTGACGATTCCGAACGGGTCTACCAGGAACAGGGTTTGGTCGCCTTCTCTGAATCCGAACGGGCAGCGGCAGCTTCACCCATGGTCGGAGGGCCGTTCCGCCATTTTCTTTCTGTTCTCCATCATCTGCAGTCTGATTGGCCAGAGGACTGTTCACCAATCCGTACCGCTTTGTTTACTGCCAGGAGTGCACCAGCACACGAGCGGGTTATCCGCACACTCAGGGCATGGAATATACGCATAGACGAAGCCGTTTTTCTGGGTGGGTTGGATAAAGGCGCCTTTTTGAGGACTTTTGGTGCGGACATTTTTTTCGATGATCAGACCGAACACTGCGAATCAGCGCGCCGGTTTGTGGCAACTGGCCATGTTCCACATGGGGTGGCAAACGAAGGTGGTTGATGGGTGTTTCGCTGTCGCTTGATATAATTCGTCTGCCGATTGTGTGGATGCGGAGCCGGTAGCTAAATTTCCTTTGCCTGTATTTAAAAAAATGAAAACACTAATTCGCCGGACCATAGCCTGTGCGTCGCTCATGTTGCTTCTGGGGCCGATGCAGTCGAACGGAGCGGGTTTGCCGCTGGCACTCGATGGTCAGACCTTGCCCAGTCTGGCTCCCATGCTGGAAGATGTACTACCCTCCGTGGTCAACATTTCGACCGAAGGACGGGTGTCAGTTGGCGGTAGTCCTTTTCAATCGGATCCTTTTTTCGAGCGTTTTTTCAATAGGCGCCCTGACAATCAGCCCAGACAACGCCGTACACAGAGTCTGGGATCAGGTGTCATCATTGACAGTGAATCCGGCTACGTGGTGACCAATCATCATGTGATCGAAAACGCGGACCAAATTCGCGTCCGTCTGGATGACGGCCGATCCTTTGAGGCAAAGGTGGTGGGTGCCGATCCCGAAGCCGACGTCGCAGTCATCCAGATACCAGCACAGGGTCTGCAGGCGATTAATATTGGCGATTCCGCTGCACTGCGAGTCGGGGATTTCGTGGTGGCGATTGGCAACCCGTTTGGGTTGAGTCAAACGGCGACGTCCGGGATCGTCAGCGCACTCGGCCGAAGCGGACTCGGTATAGAGGGCTATGAAGATTTTATTCAGACCGATGCATCCATCAATTTTGGGAATTCAGGTGGGGCACTGGTCAATCTGCGTGGAGAACTGATTGGGGTGAACACCGCCATACTGGCTCGAGGTGGCGGTAACGTTGGAATCGGTTTTGCCATTCCCGTCAACATGGTAATGAGCCTGACCGCGCAGATCATTGAGTTCGGTGAAGTACGGCGCGGTCGACTCGGTGTACACATTCAGGATCTGACACCGGAACTTGCTCAAGCGTTTGGAATTGAGACCGGCAGCGGCGCGCTGATTTCCAAGGTCATGCCGGATTCAGCGGCGCAGGCGGCAGATCTTCGGGAAGGCGATGTCATTACGATGGTAGATGGCCGAGCCATTAAAGGTGCCGCAGAACTTCGAAACGTCATTGGCCTGGCACGGGCTGATGAAGAAATCGAGTTGACTTATATTCGTGATCGCAAGTCGGTCAACAAGAAAATACGCATCAGGGCGATTGTTGCCGAATCCGGACGAGGAATTCAGATCAGCGAAAGCTTCGAGGGCGCTCGTCTGGAAGACGTTGACGACAGCAGCAGTCAGAACGGCCAACCCGGGATAAGGGTTGTAGAGGTCACCTCAGGCAGCCCCGCCTGGCAGTCTGGCCTGCGTTCGGGTGATGTTATTCTTTCGGTGAACCGGCAGTGGGTGTTTAGCCTGGAAGATCTGGTGCAGATCGTAAACGGTAGAACCCGCGGACTGTTGCTGAATATTCAGCGCGGTGAATCAGCTTTGTTTCTGGTAATACCGTAACGAGAAACTGATCCAGCATATGACCACTACGGTTCAAACTAAACCCCAACCAAGACCATGAAACAAGACCTTATCGCACCGTCTATTCTTTCGGCCGACTTCGCAAAGCTCGGCGAAGACGTCGAAGCTGTGATGGCATCCGGTGCCGATATGGTGCATTTTGATGTTATGGATAACCATTACGTTCCAAATCTGACAATAGGCCCTGTGGTTTGCCGAGCACTGCGCAGCCATGGTATCCAGGCACCCATAGACGTTCATCTGATGGTAAAGCCTGTGGATCGGATTATTCCCGATTTTGCCGATGCCGGAGCGACCTATATTTCTTTCCATCCCGAAGCCAGTGATCATGTCGATCGCACCCTACAACTGATTCGGGACAATGGATGCCGGCCTGGCCTTGTGTTCAATCCGGCCACGCCACTGGATTCCCTACGCTATGCAATGCACAACGTAGACTTGATTCTTCTGATGTCAGTGAATCCAGGGTTCGCTGGACAAAAGTTCATCCCAACCACACTGGAGAAGCTTAAACAGGTTCGGGCGATGATCGAGGAGTCGGGTTTGGAAATACGGCTTGAGGTCGATGGGGGTGTCAATCTGGGAAACATCAGCTCCATCGCGCAAGCAGGTGCCGACACCTTTGTCGCTGGGTCGGCAGTTTTTGGTGCCGGCAATGATTCGGACCCAAACCGCTACGATTCAGTCATCGGCCAGTTGCGTGCTGCACTCGCCCAGGCCAGACGATGAGCCAGGCCGGCCTTGGTCCGGCCGGGCGATCCCTTTCACGACCCCTGTCGGTTCGTGCGGTACTGTTTGACCTTGACGGTACGCTGGTCGATTCCGCGCCGGATCTGACAGTTGCGACCAATAAGATGTTGAGTGCGCTGGGATACCCCCACGTGAACTGTACGCAAGTTAAGGGCTGGGTCGGTGATGGTGCACGCAGCCTGGTCATGCGCGCGCTGACCGCGAATTTTGGGAATGTGCCAGCTGAATCCTTGATCGAGCAGAGCTATGCGCTCTTTCAGCGCTATTACGCCGAATCAGTTTACCAAGACAGTACGCTTTATCCCGGCGTCCATGAAACGTTGCAGATACTGATATCCAGAGGACTGGCATTAGCCTGCGTCACCAACAAACCGAGCCGTTTTACCAAACCGTTGCTGGAGAAATCCGGGCTAATAGGGTTCTTCGGCGCTGTGGTATCCGGTGACGATCTGTCACTGAAAAAACCCGATCCGGCGCCACTTGAGTTTGCCGCCGAGCAATTGGGGGTGGCGCTGACAGCCTGTGTGTTCGTCGGTGATTCGACCAACGACATTCGTGCTGCCGGCGCTGCCGGGATCCCGGTATTGTGGGCTACCTACGGCTATGCCGGTCAGGACGATATCGAACAGGACGCAACTTATGGGGCAATAGATACGATGTTTCAGCTGTGTAAGTGCCTGCAAGTCGCCGGCTGAGTACAATAGCCCTAGATCTCCAGGAGATCGACAGCGCTATCGCTATCGCTGTTCATCAGTGGGGTGACAGCCTTCAATCCCCAATAACCTCACCATCGAACCATTTGTCGTGCTTACTGAACAACACCGTAGTCCACTGAGTCTTGCCGGAACTGCCTGCAGTTCAGGAGAAATTCTAAAATGATCAGCCGTTTAGACTATGACCGGTATCGGGCTGCGGGTTATAACCGTATCCCCATGGTAAGGACAGTGCTGGCCGATCTCGAGACGCCAGTCAGCGCGTATGCCAAACTTGCTCGGGGTGCATACAGCTACCTACTCGAGTCAGTACAGGGCGGCGAGAAGTGGGGCCGCTACTCGATGATCGGACTGCCGTGTGCAACGGTGATCAAGGTCGACGGTGATCAGGTCGTGATTGAAGAGGCCGGCGAGGTGATTCACAGCCAGTCCACCGATGATCCGCTGAGTGCCATTCAACAGATTCAGCATCAGTTCCGTGTCCCTCAGATCGATGGCATGCCCAGGTTTACCGGTGGTCTGGTCGGTTACTTCGGCTACGAAACAATCAATTATGTAGAAACCCATCTGGGGGAGACCGCCAAACCCGATCCAGTTGGAGCGCCGGATATTCTGCTGATGGTGTCAGATGAAGTCGTGGTGTTTGATAATCTCAGTGGCCGGCTCCATGTTATCGTCCACACCGATCCTGAAACAGAGGATGCTTTTGAAGCCGGTAATCACCGTTTAGACGAGCTGGCGAATCAGATTCAGCAAGAAACGGTGTCGGCAGCAGTACCAACGACTGCGCCGGTTGCAGAGGATGATTTTATCTCTTCCTTTGAGCAAACCGAGTTTGAAGCTGCTGTTGAAGTGGCCAAGGAATATATTCGCAGCGGCGATGTTTTTCAGACAGTGCTGTCACAGCGTCTGTCCATACCTTTTCGAACCGAACCTCTCACCATGTACCGGGCACTGCGCACAGTTAATCCGTCGCCCTACATGTACTATCTTGACCTGGAGGATTTCCACATCGTCGGTTCCTCGCCGGAAATTTTGGCCCGACTGGAAGACGGACAAGTCACGGTACGGCCCATTGCGGGCACCCGCCGTCGGGGACACACCGATGAAGAAGATCTGCATCTGGAGCAGGAATTGATCTCTGATCCCAAGGAACTTGCCGAACACCTGATGCTGGTGGACCTCGGGCGTAATGACGTTGGCCGGATCGCCCAGATCGGTTCGGTCAAACTGACTGCAAAGATGGAAATCGAACGGTATTCACACGTAATGCACATTGCCTCTAATGTGGTGGGACAACTGCGTGATGACTATGATGCGATTGATGTACTCCGCGCAACATTTCCAGCCGGGACCGTGTCCGGCGCACCCAAGGTACGCGCAATGGAGATCATCGAAGAGCTGGAACCAGACCGTCGTGGTATTTATGCTGGAGCGCTGGGTTACATTGGTTGGAACGGGAATATGGATACAGCGATCACGATCCGTACTGCGATCATTGCCAATGGACGGCTGTACATTCAAGCCGGTGCTGGCATAGTTGCCGACTCGATCCCTGCGCAAGAATGGAAGGAGACGATGAACAAAGGTCGAGCGGTGTTTCGCGCAGCAGCGATGGCGGCACAGGGGCTCGATCTGGCAGTGCTTGATCGCTAGCACGGGTGGGCACCTGGCCAGGATGATCGAGGAAATTCAGACATGTTGCTCATGATCGACAATTACGATTCGTTTACCTACAACCTAGTGCAGTATCTGGGTGAGTTAGGCCAGGAAGTCATCGTTTACCGAAACGACCAGATCACCCTCGACGAAATAGACAAAATCGCACCCGACCATATCGTGATTTCACCGGGGCCGTGTACACCGAATGAAGCCGGCATCTCGGTAGATCTGGTCAAGAAATTTGGTGAACATATTTCCATACTGGGCGTTTGTCTGGGGCATCAGAGTATCGCCCAGGCCTTCGGTGGCGTCATCGTGCGAGCGAGGCAGTTGATGCACGGCAAAACCTCTATGATCACGCACCAGGGTGAAGGATTGTTCGGGGGGGTGCCGAGTCCTTTTCAGGCAACCCGGTATCACTCGCTGGTGGTTCAGGAGGCTTCACTGCCGGATTGTTTTGAAATTACGGCACGGGCCGATGATGACGAAATCATGGGTATACGGCACCAGGATTGGCCACTCCAGGGGGTTCAGTTTCATCCCGAATCCATACTCACTCAGTATGGTCACCAGCAACTGCAGAATTTTCTTGACGGCGCTTAGCCATGGAAAGGCCCCGCGCCGATATTCTGGAACGCATACTTGACCGTAAACGGGAGCAGATTTCGGAGTTGCGTGGGACGACATCACAATCAGCCCTTGATCGACTGGTTGCGTCCCAGGAGCCACCGCGCGGATTTATAGATGCTTTGTCGACCCGCGCCTCGCAGGGCAGTGCCGCGGTGATCGCTGAGATCAAAAAAGCTTCACCCAGTCAGGGCGTGATACGTGCCGACTTCGATCCGACCTCAATAGCCTTGAGTTATGCCAAAGGTGGTGCGGCGTGCCTTTCGGTGCTGACGGATCCTGATTTTTTTCAGGGTCGGGCCGAAGATCTTGTGACTGCACGCTGCGCCAGCAGGTTACCGGTTTTACGCAAAGATTTCATGATTGATCCTTTGCAGATCGCCGAATCCCGAGCTATGGGTGCGGACTGTATACTGTTGATCGTTGCGGCGTTAGATCCAACGACTATGGCTGAGCTGGCAGCGGCTGCAACTGACTACGGCTTGGATATACTGATCGAAGTGCATGATAGGAACGAACTCGAACTGGCTCTGGCGATCAAACCGAAAATGATTGGTGTTAACAACCGTGATCTACATACTTTCGAGACAACGCTGACAACAACGCTCGATTTGTTGCCTTCGATACCTAGTGATGTTCTCGTGGTCACGGAAAGCGGAATTCAGACAGCCCAGGATGTTGCTTTGATGCGCCAGAGCGGTGTGAGTAGTTTTCTGGTTGGTGAAGCGTTTATGCGGGCTGAAGAACCAGGCCAGCGGTTGGCTGAACTGTTCGATCTCACACACTAAAGCGGATACGGTTAATCTGATGCACGCAACGGTGACGGTCACGGCGGACAACGCACTGCTGGGTTCATCAGATAGCGGTCATCGAGTGACTATGGACATGGCACCTGATCTGGGGGGTCAGAACCAGGGCCCACGGCCCATGGAAATGTTACTGCTGGGTATGGGTGGCTGCACGCTCATCGATGTGATGTTCATCCTGCGTAAATCGCGTCAGGCATTCAGTGATATGCGAGTGGAGCTGGAGGCACAACGAGCCGAAGAAATCCCGCAGGTCTTCACCCGGATTCACGCCCATTTTGTCGTCAGTGGCAACGACCTCGATCCTAAAAAGGTCGGCCGGGCGATTGACCTTTCCGCGGAAAAATACTGTTCAGCATCCAGGATGCTGGGTGCGGTTGCAGTACTCACCCACGACTTTGAAATAGTGACAGACTAGACTATACGCAGCACAAGGACTGACGATCTAGCAGATATACAATCATGCGGTTAATTACAGAGTGGTTCCAGCGAAATCTGTCCGATCCTCAGGTCGTTATTCTCAGTCTATCTCTGGTTGTTCTATTTGGTGTTGTCGTTTTTTTGGGCGGTATGCTGGCGCCCGTTCTTGCTGCGATTGTAATTGCCTATTTGCTCGAAGGCTTGGTAAGGGTTCTGAGTGCGCGAGGGTTGCCACGTCTTTTAGCGGTATTGATCGTATTTATCGGCTTTATGTGTTTCGTAGCCTTAGTGTTATTTGGTTTGCTGCCATTGGTTTCAACCCAGGCAACCCAGCTCGTGCAGGAAATTCCGGCCATATTGGGGCAAGGACAGGAGGCTTTGCTCAGGCTACCAGAGCTTTATCCGGAGATTCTATCGGTTGACCAACTCAACAAAATCATTGGGGGAGTGGGCTCCGACTTGACCGCCTGGGGTCAAACCGCTGTTTCGGTATCCCTGTCGTCAGTAATCGGTGTGATCACGATATTGGTCTACCTTATTTTGTTACCGCTCCTGGTGTTCTTTTTCCTGAAGGATAAGGTTACGATTATCGGATGGTCGAAGAATTTTTTGCCCAAAGAAGACGAGCTTGTCATTCGGGTGTGGCGTGATGTTGATCGGCAGATTGGCAATTACGTGCGCGGCAAATTCTGGGAGATCATTATTGTCTGGGGAGTGAGTTACCTCACTTTTTTGGTCCTCGGCTTGCAGTATGCAATGGTGCTTTCAGTTTGCGTAGGAATTTCTGTGCTGGTGCCATTTGTCGGTGTTGCTGTTGTCACTATTCCTGTTGTACTGGTTGCTGGTTTCCAGTGGGGGTGGAGTGCAGATTTTGCCTACCTGATTATCGCTTATATCGTGATTATGGTATTAGATGCCAACCTGCTCGTGCCCTTGCTATTTTCTGAGGTGACTAACTTACATCCCGTCGCAATTATCGTTGCAGTGCTTCTGTTTGGGGGGCTCTGGGGCTTCCTTGGTTTGTTCTTCGCTATTCCATTGGCCAATCTAGTACAGGCGGTAATCAATGCGTGGCCCAAAAGTGACCATACGCATACGGTAGCTGAATAGCCTGTATGAGGAGACTGATACAGGTGAAGTACCATCTACTCCGTCCTGAATTCATTTATCGGTAAGGGGGTTGGTTGACCCGGGTATTTTCATTTGATGCCGGCCTTGACGACTCACGACGACAAGGTATTATTGAGAGCAGTTTAGGACATGATCAGGTTGTTTCTAGCGTTGAATAGCAGAGATTTAACAGTCAGCAGCAGAACCACCGCGGGTCAGAGCGTCAGGACCGGCGACTCAATAGCCAAGGGGTCCTCACATGCGTACGAGCGTTGGGGTCTGTACCAGTTGGTTCAGCAGCTGGGCCATCCTCAGGTATCGATACGCTTGTGGGACGGCTTTAGCATTCCGCCTCGTCAGGGAGAATCGCTGGCGACAGTCAAAATTCACAGTCATCGGGCCCTGAGACAGTTAGTCCTGAAAGGCGATGTTGCGTTTGGTGAAGAGTTTGCAGCAGGCAATATCGAGGTCGATGGCGATCTGGTCGATCTGCTGGTTGAAGTGTATGGCAGCCGGGCACGACAGCGGTCATTTCTTGGAGGTGTGCTTAAACTTCTATTCCGCAATAGACCACGCAGTAACACACTGCAGGGCTCACGTGACCACATTCATCATCATTACGATATCAGTAATGCATTCTACAAGTTATGGCTGGACTCTGAGATGCAGTACACCTGTGCCTATTTTCCGGAGCCCGATATGAGTCTGGAAGCGGCACAACAAGCCAAAATGGATCACATCTGTCGAAAATTGCAGCTTAAATCGGGTGACCGGGTGGTAGAGGCGGGCTGTGGCTGGGGATCACTCGCTCGACACATGGCACTCCATTACGGTGCCAAGGTGACAGCCTGGAACATCTCTCATGAGCAAGTCAGGTATGCAACCGAGCGGGCAAAAGCAGAAGGGTATGATGACAGGGTGCGCTACGTGGAGGATGACTACAGGAACGCCAGTGGTGAATATGACGTATTCGTATCGGTAGGTATGCTGGAACACGTAGGCAAACAGAACTATTCAGCTTTGGGTTCGGTAGTTGACACGTGCCTTGCGGCAGATGGCCGGGCGCTGATTCACACGATTGGTCGAAACCAACCGAAGCTGATGAATGAATGGATTGAACAAAGGATATTTCCGGGTGCCTACCCGCCGACTCTACGAGAGATGATGGATATTCTCGAGCCAAACAATTTTTCAGTGCTTGATGTTGAAAATCTCAGGCTGCACTATGCGCGCACACTGGAACTTTGGCTGGCGCGTTATGACGAAGCCAGCAATGAAGTGGTCGGGATGTTTGACCCGGTGTTTACTCGGGCCTGGCGACTTTATCTGTGTGGATCGATTGCCGGCTTTCTCCACGGATCGTTACAAGTCTTCCAAGTTCTGTTTGCCCGCGGTCAGGACAACACCATCCCCTGGTCAAGACAGCACCAGTATCTCTCCTGAGTGGCAGTTACAGCAACGATGCGCCGCGTCTACACTGCTGCAACGCTGCCGGAAGCGCACCTGATCCGGCAACAACTTGAAAGCGCCGGTATCAGTGCTCAGGTATTTAACGAGAACGCGCAAGGCGCCATCGGAGAACTGCCGGTCACCGATGCCTGGCCGGATGTTTGGATCGTTCAGAATCATCAGTTTCGTGCTGCCCGGGCAGTGATTGAGCGTTACGAAGCCAGCCCGGAAGACGAACAGTTATGTAATTCTTGCGGTGAGATCTCCCCAGGCAGTTTTGAACTGTGCTGGCACTGTCATGCGCTCCTGCCGACACAGGCTTGAGGGCGCGTCAGAAACCGGCTCAAGAACTCGATAAGATCGGGCAGTTCGATTTCGGGGGGGTTAGTCGCCCAATCTGTCAGACTGGGCTGGTGCGGCGAAAACGGTTCAATATAGTAAAATCAGGCCACCCGAGATCGGACTGGCCGGTCTTGGGGTCGGATATCAAGGACAATGGACGCACACGAACCAACTGAACTTCGGACCGGCGAGACCTGGTTGCGCCTGGCGGTGATGCTCGTTTACTTCTTTATGGTGTTTTACGTGGTGAAGTTCCTGGTTGGAGTGAGTATGCTCTTTCAGTTTGTGTTGGTCGTCTTCAGGGGCTCAGTCAACATCCGACTCAAAAAGTTTACTGCGGATCTCAATCTGTTTGCATACAGCGTGCTGCAATACGTATCTTGGAACACCGATCAACGACCTTTCCCGTTCTGTGACTGGCCCTGCGCGGAGGATCTGTCCGTGCCCGCTAAAGATCGCTGAGCGTGACAGGTTCGACTGCTTGATTCCCATACCAGATCGATGAACCGTTCGATAGACGAACGATACGACCCACAGGCCATCGAACAGCAGGTCCAGGACTACTGGTTGCAGAATCACAGTTTTGAAGTGACTGAGGACCCTACCCGGGAAAAGTTCTACTGCCTTTCGATGTTGCCCTACCCCTCAGGCCACCTCCACATGGGCCACGTGCGCAACTACACCATCGGTGATGTCATGAGCCGATATCAGCGCATGTGCGGTCGTAACGTGCTCCAGCCCATGGGCTGGGATGCATTTGGCCTGCCGGCGGAAAATGCCGCGATCCAACGCAAGGTTCCGCCATCGGAATGGACCTACCAGAACATAGAGCATATGCGAGGGCAGCTGAAACGCATGGGTTTTGCCTATGACTGGACACGAGAAGTCACCACCTGCCGGCCCGAGTATTACCGGTGGGAGCAGTGGTTTTTTACGCGTCTCCTAAAGAAAGGGCTGGCCTATCGGAAAAATGCAGTGGTGAACTGGGACCCGGTTGATCAGACCGTGCTGGCGAATGAACAGGTTGTCGATGGCAGAGGCTGGCGTTCCGGTGCAGAGGTAGAGAAGCGAGAAATACCGCAATGGTTCATACGGATCACAGCCTATGTAGACGAACTTCTGGAAGAACTCGACCAATTAGACGGTTGGCCCGATTCTGTAAAGACCATGCAGCGAAATTGGATCGGCCGGTCGGTGGGCCTGGAAGTGGATTTTGCACTCGCTGACGGGGGGGATCCGCTGAGGATTTTCACCACCCGGCCGGACACCCTTTTCGGCGCCACCTTCATGGCGGTTGCAGCCGACCACCCGCTGGCGCGCGAAGCGGCCGGCGGGAACACAGCAATAGCAGACTTTCTCGAGCAGTGCCGAACTGGAGGTATCAGTGAGGTTGACCTTGAAGCAATGGAAAAGAACGGCCTGCCACTGGGTGTGAATGCGGTAAATCCTCTCAGCGGAGAACATATTCCAGTCTGGGTCGCGAACTTCGTGCTGATGGGCTACGGTACCGGTGCGATCATGGCTGTTCCTGGCCACGATGAAAGGGATCATGCGTTCGCGCAACGTTACGGGCTTCCTATACAGCAGGTTATTGCTCCAGCAGACGGCAGCGTAATTGACGTAATGACGGCCGCGTGGGTAGACAAACAGAACATAGTGACGGTTAATTCAGGGACGTTTAGCGGTCTTGATTATGATGCGGCCTTTGAGCGCATTGCCGATCATGTCGAAGCTTTGGGCATTGGCCGGCGCCAGGTTAATTATCGCTTGCGGGACTGGGGAGTATCCCGGCAGCGCTACTGGGGTTGCCCAATTCCAGTCGTGCACTGTGAACATTGTGGAGACGTCCCAGTCCCAGATGATCAACTCCCGGTTCTTCTGCCGGAAGATGTCACATTTATGGGCGTACAGTCACCCATTAAAGCAGACCCACAATGGCGGCAGACAGCCTGCCCGCAGTGTGAGCGACCCGCAGAACGTGAAACCGACACGTTTGACACTTTCGTGGAATCCAGCTGGTACTACGCCCGCTATTGCACACCGGGTGCCGATGCGATGCTGGATGAACGCGCCGATTACTGGCTACCTGTAGATCATTACATCGGTGGTATAGAACATGCGGTGATGCACCTGCTGTATTTTCGTTTCTGGCACAAACTGATGCGCGATGCGGGTATTGTCAGCAGTGATGAGCCAACCACGAAGCTTCTCTGTCAGGGGATGGTTCTGGCCGAGGCGTACTATCAGGACAGTCCGGAAACCGGTAGAACCTGGATCCGACCCGACGAGGTACGGGTCGAGCGTGACGAAAAAGGGAAAACGATCAGCGCGGTGTGGTTGCACGATGGCACAACGGTTAACCCCACAGGCTGGACCACCATGTCGAAGTCCAAAAACAATGGCGTAGATCCGCAAGACATGGTGGATCGTTACGGTGCCGACACGGTGCGTCTATTTACAATGTTCGCATCACCTCCGGACCAGACCCTGGAGTGGAATGACGATGCTGTTGCGGGCTCATTGCGCTTTCTGCGGCGGTTATGGGCGCTGGCCCATCGTCACCAGTCGTGTCTTTCAGACGTAAACGACGTAAATCAAGACCTCGAATGGGACGCCGAAACCCGTGAGATCCGTCGACTGGTCTATACAGTGCTCCAGCGAATCAATCGGGATATGGCACGGAATCAGTTCAACACAGTGGTCGCCGCCAGTATGGAACTGTTTAATGGACTCGATCGTTTTGAGCCCGGCGAGGATCCTGCCCGTCAATCTGCGCTGCGTGAGGCGATGGATATTCTGATACGAGTGCTGTCGCCAGTGGTACCCCATATTGCGCACAGTTTGTGGCAGCTCATGAATCCGGGCGCTGAGCTTCTCGATGCAAGTTGGCCAGAAGTCGATTTCACAGCGCTGCAGGCATCCACCTGTAAGCTGGCTGTTCAGGTTAATGGAAAACTGCGTGGTCAAATCGAGGTCGCGATAGATGCTGATGAACTGCAGATCCGAGAACAGGTGTTGGCCGATGAAAAGATTGGTCGCCATATAGGTGAATCAGAGATCAAACGATTTATCGTGGTGCCGCAGAAACTCGTCAATGTGGTGATCTGATGAACACGCCAATCAAGGGGGCGGGGGGCGGTTTCATCGTTGACAGCGGGGTCGCGCCACTGGGCAGATACAAAGTCCAGATCTTGCTTGGGGTCTTATACCTCCTGCTCCTGGCAGGGTGCGGGTTCCACCTGCGCGGTGAGATGGTGTTATCGCCCGTACTGACCGCACCCTATGTCAATGCGGCTGATGCCGAGTTCAAAGCGGATCTCACGAAAGTCTTAAATCGCAGTGGCATCATGGCAGTCAATGACCCCGACAATGCGAGCGCTATTATCGATCTTGTCAGTGTCAAGTATGATCGTCAGGTACTGTCTATAAACAGTCGTGGACAGGCAACTGGTTACATTCTGACCTATGAAGTACTCTGCCGCTTTGTGGATCGGGCCGGTCGTGTTCTTACGAGCCCCGCCCGCCTTAAGCTAAGCCGGACGCTGGAGTACCAGAGCACCCAAGTACTGCAGAAGAAACAAGAAGAAGATGCCTTACGTGCACGTATGCGTGACGACCTGGTGCAGCAGATCTTGCGTCGCCTCAACAGTGTGTCGCAAGCTCCCCCTGGAGGTTTGAAAACAGAGCGTTTTTCTTGATGCCGGCAGGAATAAGGATGATCAACTTGTGCGAGTAAACCCATCTGCACTCGCTGCCCGGCTGGAGAAGGGACTGGTCGGTGCCTACGTTTTGTTTGGTGCCGAACCGCTAATGCTCGAAGAGGCGGCCGATCAGATTCGTGTGGTAGCACGTCAGGCAGGGGTTGATGAAGTACGTTCGTTGACCGCCGGTATCGATTTGGAGTGGTCAGAATTGGATGGCAACGCTCGTTCGCTGTCATTGTTTTCGAGTCGTCGTCTGATCGAAATCCGGTTACCGACGGGTAAGCCGGGTGATGCTGGTTCGAAGGCAATGCTGACCTATTTGGATGAGAAAGTTGAAGACACTATCCTGGTCGTTATCGCGGGGCGGATCGATAAGCGGGGTCAGTCCAGCAAATGGTTCAAGGCCATGGAAAAAGAGGGACTGGTAGTCGAAGCCCGAGCCCTGACACGCGATCAGTTGCCGCGATGGATCGAGCAGCGTCTTAACACTCAGAAAATTGCCGCGACTCCAGGTGCAGTCCAAAGGCTTGCCTATTACGCTGAGGGTAACCTGATGGCCGCAGCACAGGAGATCAGTAAACTGGCACTCGTACTCGAGACTGGCGCGACGCTGGACGAGAAACGACTGGATGAACTTACCCAAGATCAGGCCCGTTTCAGTGTCTACAATCTGGTGGATACCGCACTGTCGGGGGATGAGATCAGGGCCCTGCGCATATTGAGTGTGCTACGGCGGGAAGGCACCGAGTCGGTGCTGTTACTGTGGGCCTTCGCGCGCGAGGTCCGGACCCTGGAAGCGATCTCAGCTGCGCTTGCCGGCGGAGAATCACAGGCGGCCGTATTCCAGCGCCATCAGGTTTGGCGCAGCCGTATCACTTGTGTGAAAGCCGCGCTTAGGCGTCATCCCCATGACTACTGGGCGGCGTTGTTGTCTCGACTGTGCCAGCTGGATTATGTGGTTAAGGGTCGCAAAAGCGCAGCCGGCAATGTCTGGGCTGAGCTCGAACAGGTGCTGTTGTCGGTTTGTGGTATAAATACCGTGTCTGGAAGTTTGACTTAACACATTGAAAATATGAAAGAAGCGCTCGACAGTTGCATCGATCTATCACAGTACGTTCGCAACTGTGGTAGGGCAGCCCGCACGGCCAGTCGGATTGTGGCACAAGCGTCGACGCGTCAGAAAAACGAAGCGTTGTTGGCTATGGCGCAGGCTATTGCCGCGGGTCAAAACCAGATTCTGGAGCAAAACCGCCTGGATGTTGCAGCCGGTACACAGCAGGGGTTGGCTGACGCGCTGCTCGACCGCTTGGAACTGACGCCTGATCGGGTCGCGTCAATGGTACTGAGCCTGCAACAGGTTGCGTCGCTGCCGGATCCGGTGGGCGAGATCAGTGATATGAATCGCAGGCCTTCTGGCATCGAGGTCGGCCGCATGCGGGTGCCTTTGGGTGTGATCGGCATCATCTATGAGTCCCGGCCGAACGTCACAGCTGATGCAGGCGGGTTATGTCTTAAATCGGGGAATGCCGCCATTCTGCGGGGTGGCAGTGAGGCGATTCGATCTAACCTCGCCATCGCTGGGTACCTGCAAGAAGGCTTGCAGGCGGCAGGCTTGCCTGTGTCGGCCATACAGGTGTTCGACAACACCGACCGCAGTGTGGTGGGTGAGTTGCTCGGGATGTCTGAATTTGTCGATGTCATTGTGCCACGCGGTGGTCGTGGCCTTATCGAACGGGTGAGCCGTGAATCGACAATACCCGTAATCAAACATCTCGATGGAAACTGCCATGTTTACGTTGATAGCGCAGCGGATATCGACCAGGCTGTCGCCATTGCCTTTAATGCCAAGTGCCGGCGTTACGGTGTATGTGGCGCAATGGAAACCTTGTTGCTGGCAGAATCCGTTGCTGAAAAGGTACTGCAACGTTTGGTTCCCAAGTATCGGGTTGAAGGTGTTGAAATCCGCGGTTGTGAACACACCAGGCAACTGGTGCCCGACGCGAACGCTGCCACCGAGGAGGACTGGGGCACGGAGTTTCTGGCTCCTGTTCTGGCTGTACGGGTGGTCGCAAACCTCGATCAGGCAATTGAGCACATCGAACGTTATGGTTCTGGCCACACCGATGCGATTGTGACCCAGGATCTGGAGACCAGTCGACGCTTTCTGCGGGAAGTCGATTCCAGTTCGGTCATGGTTAATGCATCGACTCAGTTCGCCGATGGTTTTGAATACGGGCTTGGTGCGGAGATCGGAATCAGCACAGACAAACTGCATGTCCGCGGTCCAGTTGGATTGGAAGGGTTGACCACTCGAAAGTTCATCGTACTTGGCGCTGGTAGTGTGCGATCCTGAAGCCTCGGGAGCAGCCGTCGTCGACAGAACGGATACGAGTCCCATCATGGGTATTTTTGGGGGTACATTCGATCCCGTACATGACGGTCACTTACAGGTGGCCGATGCGGTCAGGCGGCAACTGCCGATGGACAAAGTGCTGTTTATCCCGGTTTCGGTACCTTTGCTGAGAGAAGAACCGCTGGCCGACCCTGTCCACCGACTTGAAATGGTTCGCCTCGCAGTTGACGGTTGGCCAGGGTTCGAGGCAGACGACCGGGAAATCAGGCGCGCGGGGCCATCTTATACCGTGTTGACGCTTGAAGAACTGAGACAAGATTGGCCAACGCTGCCGCTTTGCCTGATTCTGGGAATTGACACGGTTTTGCGTCTGACCGAATGGTACCGCTGGACCGAATTGCTGGAACTGGCCCACATCGCAGTTATGGGCCGGCCGGGCTGGCGTTTACCTGCCGTTCTGCCCGACTGGTGGATACAGGCCAGGGCCGACACGGCCGATGATCTGGTTAAGCGCACAGCCGGATGGGTCGTCTGTGTCGATGTTCCCCTGTTGGATATCTCATCAACGGGTGTTCGTACTGAGATATTGCAGGGCACAGTGAATACTGAGATTTTGCCCGAACCGGTCGCAAACTATATTAAGGATAATGCACTGTATGGCTACCACAGCTGATCCCAGCGCTTCAAGCACAGAAGATCTCAAGGCCATGGTTTTAGCTGCACTGGAGGATGCCAAGGCCAACGATATTCGACAACTCGATGTCCGGGGTCTTACTGACATCACAGACTGGATGGTGGTGGCCAGTGGTACTTCCACGCGTCATGTACTCGCCCTTGCAGATCATGTACGAACCCAGGTGAAGGCGCAAGGCCTGTTGCCCATTGGTACCGAGGGCGAATCCGGCAGTGACTGGGTATTGTTAGATTTTGGTGATGTTGTGGTTCACCTGATGCTACCCGATACCCGGGGGTTTTATGACCTGGAAGGATTGTGGGACGATCGTTTGTCGAGAGTGGTGCAGCTCACACGGGACGGACAGACTGACCTTTGAATTGATGCGCCTACTGCTTATTTCTGTGGGCCGGCGTATGCCGACGTGGGTTAATGAAGGCTTTGCTGACTATGCACAACGGCTTCGGGGTTCGGCCCGTCTGGAACTGGTGGAAGTGGAACCGGGCAAACGCAGCCAGAAAACAGATGTGGAGCGGCTGGTTCGTGAGGAAGGTGAACGTTTACTGTCGGTGGCTCCACCAGACTGCAGACTGGTTGCACTGGATATCATGGGAAAACAATTGTCCAGCGAAGACCTTGCACAGAAACTCGGCAACTGGATCGATCAGGCTCAGGATGTCGCACTTCTAGCCGGTGGAGCCGATGGCTTGTCTGCACAGGTGCTCGAACAAGCTGCCGAATGTTGGTCATTGTCCAGATTCACCCTGGCCCATTCCTTGGTCCGAGTGGTTATTGCTGAACAACTCTATCGGGCCCACAGTATTGTTATGGGGCTGCCTTATCATCGGACCCGGCGACCGACAAAAAGGACCTGACTGTGCCTCTGTGCCTTGCATCGGCTTCTCCCCGGCGGCAGGCCTTGTTGAATCAGATTAAGGTGCCTTTTACCGTTCTGGTTGTCGACCTTGATGAGACACGGTTACAGGATGAACCCGCAAATCAAATGGTGGTACGCCTTGCCAACGGTAAAGTCAAAGCCGCAGAATCCTGGTTTGTCGAGCGCGGCAAACCAGTGCCACCCATTCTCGGAGCGGATACCTGTGTCGTGATTGACAAGGAGATATTGGGTAAACCGGGTTCGCGTCGTGAAGCGGCCTGTATGCTCCACAAGTTGTCAGGCCGGATGCATCAGGTCTACACGGGCATCGCCTTGGCGTCGGGCCCGACCACCCAGACTCAGACAGTCATGAGCGAGGTGACATTTACACAGCTAACGAGCGTTCAGATCGAGAACTACTGTGCCAGCATGGAGCCTTACGATAAGGCCGGTGCCTACGCGATACAAGGTGTGGGAGCAACATTAATCAGCCACATCAGCGGAAGCTACTCGAATATTATGGGATTACCTCTCCACGAGACATACGCGCTGTTAACTAAGGCCCGTCTGGTCCCTGTCATCAAATAGTGCAGTCGGTGACTCGCGTGAACAAAACGTTGACATGGTTGTGATGTGATCACTCGGCAATTAATCGTAATCTTATTACTGAATCTGGCAGGTGGTGTCCCGAATTTGTTTGCGGGTCAGGGCATCCCCGAGACATTGCTCGAGCAGCCGATATTTGCTGAGGATTGGCCTGCTCGGCGCACGACCAAAACCGTACTTTCTCTACCGCCGGTCAAACAACTGCTGGCGCTATTTGTTGAAAACCCTCGCCAACAAGTGACCATCCGTTATCCCGGAGGTGACAAGGGTAACGCCTGGGCACTGGAGTTGCGCGAATGGTTGGTCGCATTGGGTATTCCATCGAGCTACATCGTGCTGGAACCCGGCTCAGGTGGACAAGACCGGCTGCTATTGTTGCTAGAGGTCGGTGACACGTGATTGTCTATGCGATGCTATCAGGTCGACAACTCAAAACTAGGACAGCTTGAACGGCGATGAAAGTGGCAGCACTGCAGATGAATTCCAGTGAAGTGGTGGAGGAAAACCTCACGGTCGCCGACGGTCTGATTGGTCAGGCGGTTGAGTCCGGTGCCGAGTTTGTTGTGTTGCCGGAAAATTTTTCCCTGATGACCGGAAATCATGAAGTCAGGCTTGCTGCGGCCCAGCGTGGTCTGGAAGCTCAGCGCTTTCTATCGGAGTTGGCTAAAAAACACAGCATTTCACTGGTGGGGGGTTCAATTCCACTGGCAAGCACTGAAGGAAAGGTCACGAACAGCTGTTTGATGTATGGCGCAGGCGGCGAGTTTCTTGCGCGTTACGACAAGATCCATCTTTTCGACGTTGATGTAGGCGGTGGAGAGTCGTATCAGGAGTCAGCTCGAACTGACGCTGGATCCCAACCAGTGCTGGTTTCCGTGCCCAACACCCAGGTGGGCCTGACGATTTGTTACGACATGCGTTTCCCAGAACTCTTTCGAACGCTGAGCGAGCGTGGTGCTGAAGTGTTTACCGTTCCGTCCGCTTTCACTGTACCAACAGGACAAGCGCACTGGCATGTTCTGCTGCGTTGCCGGGCGATTGAGAACCTTGCCTGGATCATCGCGCCGGCGCAGGTGGGGTGTCATCCGGGTGGGCGAGAGACCTTCGGCCACAGCCTAATTATTGATCCATGGGGTGAGGTTGTCGCTGAGCAGACCGAACCCACGCCCCAGGTGGTGTTGGCCGACATCGATCTTCAATCGGTTCGAGACAAACGGCGCCGCTTTCCGGTGTTGACCCACCGCCGGCTATAAACACGTGTAGTGAATCGGGCGGTACGCGTGACGAGGCTGGTTGTGAGATGGCTCCGTGATACTCTAAATAAACAGATTGACGTTAGCTTCTCCAGCGTGTTCGAAGTAGGTCGCAGCCCCGCCGATGTCGATGTTATCGATAAAATCTTCTCGCTTCATGTCAAATAAATCGATGGTCATCTGACAACCGATCAGTTTTGCATCAGCTTCGAGACACAAATCCCGAAGCTCTTCAATCGTGGCCACGCCTTTTGACTTGATGGTATTTTTCATCATGGCAGTCATCATTGTTTCCATCCCGGGCATGGCTGTACCCAGAACCGGGAACCACTTGTTCATAGCCATCGGCATGGGCATGCCGGGATTGCCGAGAGGGCTGACTTTAAGGTCGAGCTTTTTCTTGAGCAGTTGCAGTCCGTAAAAGGTAAAAAACATGGTCACCTGGTAGCCCAGTGCCGCAGCGGTCGAGGCTAGAATGAAGGGCGGGTAAGCCCAGTCAAGTGTGCCTTTTGTTGCTATGATGGTCAGTCTTTTGGAATCCACGGTTTATCTCCTTCGAAGTGGTGTCGGATCCAAGTCAGATATTGTCAGTGGGCTCGGTTCAAGCGATTTTTTTCAGCATGAAGTGGAACTCGCCGTCGAGTTCTGAAGAGTCCAGCAGTTCGTTGCCGGTCTGTTTTGCGAATGCCTCAAAGTCTTTTACGGATCCGGGGTCGGTCGCCATAATCTTCAGAATCTGACCACCGATCATTGTGTTCAGGGTTTTTTTGGCCCTGAGGATGGGCAGGGGGCAGTTGAGTCCGCGCGCATCGAGTTCCTGGTCAAAGTTGGACATATCGGTTGCCTTTACACGAGTTGTTTTAGGTTCATGGCTTTAAAACGCCAGGCATTACGAATTCGGTTGGTTGGTCGGCGCCTGCACCGCCAAATGGCTGGACCAGTCTACCCTTGTCAGACGCGGGATTCACGGTCAATTCGCATCAGTCACTGAAGAATAATCTAATCTTAAGATTAATCGGATCGATGACCTGCGAAAAACAGTAAAAAAGACCGTAACGGGGGCGATATGTGTGATCCTAGAATCCACGCTGGAACCAGCGGTCACCGCTGGCGGGGGTACAATCAGGCCGTGAAACCATCTCTTCCCAAGGCGCTATTGCAGACCAGTTGCTGTTTGATTTTCGTCGCTGTGGCGGTGTTGCGCTGCCCACTGGCTGGCGGCGATGAACTGAGCCGACTGGATGGTGATGCGCTGAAGGTGGTGGTCACTGCCGAAGAACAGGCGTTAGGCCGCGAATTCATCCGTCTGGCCCGCACGCGCTTGCGCTTGATTGAAGACCCTTTGTTGGTGAACAGTGTGGACCGAATTGGAGCTCGCTTGGGTCAGGGCCTGAACGTTGAGCCGGGCGTCATCGGGTTCCATCTGGTCGATAACCCCGCGATCAATGGCTTCGCGGGTCCGGGCGGTCAGATCGTTTTGTTTACGGGTCTGATTGCAACCGCCGAAACCGAGGCAGAATTTGCCTCGGTGATCGCCCATGAACTGGCCCATGTTACCCAGCGCCACTTACCGCGAATGATCGAACGTGCTCGCAAGCGGCAGATACCTGCGACGGCTGGCCTGATCGCTGGAATTCTTCTTGGGGGTCAGGCCGGTGCGGCCACTATGGCGGCGACCAATGCCGCAGCCCTGTCGGATCAGTTGAGCTATACCCGCACATTTGAACGTGAAGCAGATGCCATAGGTTTAAGAATACTCAGTACCGCAGGCTACGAACCGCAGGCGATGGCGCGGTTTATCCAGCGTTTGGCACAAGACACCCGGTTTCAGGTAAACGAGACACCCGAATATTTTCGCACCCACCCGCTGTCACTCAACCGAATCGCAGAAATCGAATCACGTGTGGTAGGTCATCCTCAGGAAGCAACGTCACAGACGCTAGAGTATCTGCTTTTGCGGGCGAGAGCGTTGGCGAGATACGGCGCGGATGCAGAACATCTGGCCGCCACTTTTCAAAGCCAGGCGGGAGCGGACATTCCAGAGGTGGCAAGTGCTGGTCGTTATGGCCTGATGCTCAGCGGCCTGCGTACGGGGGCCTATAATCAGTCCGTTGAGCTGGCCCTGTCACTGCGGGCGCAGTCACCCAAGAATATTTTTTATGTGGTGGGCTTGGCCGAGTCACTGCAGGCGACGGGTGATCTTAACAGTGCCTTGAAGCTGCTCGCTGAAGCGACGACGACGGTACCGGATGATCCAGTAGTTGCGAGTTATTATGCCGATATGTTGATCAAGGCCGGCAAACCTGATCAGGCCAAACCGGTGATTCGTGCCGGACTTCGGGCCTTACCACACAGCATGCGACTGTTCAAACTGTTGGCACGCGCTGAAGGCGAACTCGGCCGCACCGCAGAATCGTTTCAGGCACTTGCTGAATACCACTATCTTTCAGGCGAATTGCAGACAGCGCTGGCCAAGTTGACAGCTGCGCTGCAGTACGCGCAAGCGAGCGCTTATTTGACGGCGAGTATTACTGCTCGGCGATCTGAGATATTGCAAGAAGTCGAGCAGGACGACTGACCACTGCACGGTATGTGGTGTGGTCAATCTCCAAACAATATCAAGAACCTACTCAAAGTCGGTTACCCCGCCCACAAAATCAAGTGGTATCGCGGTGGCATGTAGGACTGGGAGATCCTCGGCCTGAGCACCGTAAAGCCCTGAGCGGACAGAATTGTGTTATCAAGAAGGGCTTGCTTGCCCTTCTTGATGCACGAGAACTCCAACATCCCAACAGTTACAACATGAACAACGTGTACAACGAGACCATAGACCAGCTCGAAAAACTGGGTATCGATAAGGACTATATCCAAGGATGGGCCGGTGGATACTTGGGTAATCCCCAGCGCGAGGAACAGCGGGTCACCGACGCCTATAAAGCCGGTTATGAAGATGGACAGAGTGGTGTTACAGATAAGGCCATGAACTGGCAAAGTAGCTGAGTACTGGTCCCATTAGTCTCAACGCCAACTGATCTACGTCGGTTTTGGCTGCCTATCGAGTGCAGCGGAAGAACCCAGGATGTTGTGCATCGACTGCTGCACTTGATAGGCCTATAATTTCTCCTTTCCTTCTCGTCCCATCAGGTCAACGGTAAGCCAACTCTGGAAGTGGATGAAAAAAATGCATCTGTTGCGGTGCCTGCTATCCACCGTGTCCACCCATGCAGATTAACGATCCCGAGCATACAAAACTCGCCATATGGGTGGGCGGTAATCATTCTAATGCACGCAGTAAGCCAAGTTTCCAGAAACTCGTCGCCTCTGGCATACCGAATAATCCGCCCCGCTGGCCGGAAGCGACGGCTATCGTCAAGCGAATTCTCAACACCTACAAGGACGATGCCAGGGACTGGGAGCGCATAAACGACTGGATCGATCGCATTGGTTGGCCGCGCTTTTTTGAGCTGACAGGCCTGCCTTTTACGAAGTATCACATCGATCACTGGCGTGGTTCGCGTCAGAGCCTCAATGCATCTACCCATATCCGGTTCCTAGGGAGGTCAGATGAAATTCTCTGTCATGGTCAATGAGGGGCCGTACACCCATCAGGCCGCTGATACGGCGTATCACTTTACTCGGGCAGCGCTCAATGCTGGCCACGAAATTTTCCGAGTGTTTTTCTATCACGACGGTGTTTACAATGGCACGCGGATGACGACCCCGCCCCAGGATGATCGTCATATCGTAGACCGGTGGAGCGAACTGGCGCACGATCATGACATCGACCTGGTGGTCTGTGTCGCCGCGGCCCAGCGCCGTGGTATCCTGGATAAAGACGAAGCCAAACGCAACGGCAAAGATGGCGACAATATCGCACCGGGTTTCCGCATATCAGGCCTGGGCCAGCTGATCGAGGCCGGCATTGAAGCAGATCGACTGCTGGTCTTCGGCGACTGACGAATCGGGCAAGGCTATGAAAAAATTCATGTACGTCAATCGCCACGCTCCCCACGGGACCATCTATCCGCTTGAAGGTCTTGAAGTGGTGCTCATTGGTGCCGCTTTCGATCAGGACGTCAGCATGGCGTTTATTGGTGACGGCGTGTTCCAGCTCAATAAGGGCCAGGACACTGCCGATTCAGGCATGAAGAATGTTGCGCCCACCTACGGTGCATTGGGCGATTATGAGGTCACCAAGCTGTACGTGGAGCAGGAATCGCTCGACGAAAGAGGCCTAGAATTAAATGATCTGATGAATCTGACTTGGGAAGATGAAGAAGAGGACTGGGCGGAAAAACCGTCGATCCGGGTGGTCAGCCGAGCACAGCTATCAGACCTGCTTGAACAACAGGATGTGATTCTGAATTTCTAGCAATGACGATGCTGCACACGGTCAACAAGTCGCCATTCGACAGTCACAGTCTACAGACCTGTCTGGGACTAGCCAAATCAGGCAGCGATATCCTGCTGATAGAAGATGCAGTGTATGCGGCAATGTCCGGTACAGCTGTGACGTCGATGGTCGAAGCCGCGATGGCCTCCTCCACCATTTACGCGCTGGAGCCGGATCTCAAGGCGCGCGGAATCGGATCCGAGAAGATGATCAGCGGTATAAATCTCGTTGGCTACGACGGATTTGTGGAACTTGCGGTAACCAACGATAAAGTGCAGAGCTGGTTGTAGATTAATTAAAGGGAGAGTCGATTTGGCATTTGAAGTCAATGGTAAAACCTACGAGACAGACGAGGAAGGCTATCTCGCTAACTTGAGTGACTGGAACGCTGACGTTGCCGACCGTATGGCGACTGCGGATGATTGCGATCTCAGTGAATACCACTGGGAAGTCATCAATTTTCTGCGTGATTACTACGAGGAGTATCAGATCGCTCCAGCAGTGCGGGTCCTGACCAAAGCTATCGGTAAACGATTGGGCAAAGATAAAGGCAACAGTAAATATCTCTATGAACTGTTCCCCTATGGCCCGGCCAAACAGGCCTGTAAGTATGCGGGCCTGCCCAAGCCAACCGGCTGCGTCTAAATGTTAACGCGCGTCACGATCGGTTCAGCCTACTAGTTGGACACGGCAGATGCCGGGTCGAATTTATAGAGAGCGCTGGTTTTGATTCTGGGCACTGTCTATGCCTTTCTGTTTCTCGTGGCAGCACTCTGTCTCGTTGTGGGTGTGGCTTTGCGAGTTATCCGCTACGGCAGGACACCGGCACCACTGGTTATTCCAATCACGCCGGCGCCAACGACGACTGGCGGTGTTGTCGCCCGGATGTTTCGCGAGGTCGTGTTGTTCGAGAGCCTTTTCAAAGCAAGCAAGTGGACCTGGCTGTTCGGCTGGTTGTTTCATTTCGGGTTGCTGGTTGCTCTGCTGCGCCATTTACGCTACTTCACGGAACCCGTGTGGCAGTGGGTCGAATTGATCCAATGGGTAGGCCTCTACGGGGGTGGGGTGATGCTGTTTGGTTTGCTGGGGCTGTCGGCCCGTCGTTTTCTGGTCGATCGGGTTCGCTACATTAGTGCGCCGTCGGATCACCTGATGCTGGTACTGCTGGGAGCCATCGCAGGTTCGGGGTTTGCCATTAAATACGGCGTTCATTCCGACATCGTCGCACTTAAAGCGTTTACTCTCGGGCTGGTGGCATTCGACTGGCAGCCGTTGCCGGCTGAGCCTTTGTTGCTGATCCACCTGACACTGGTCATCTTTTTGATGGTCATATTTCCGTTCAGCAAGCTCCTCCATGCACCAGGTGTTTTTTTTAGTCCCACCCTTACGATGAAAGATACGCCCCGGGAAAAACGCCACAGCGCGCCGTGGGCAGACGAAATCAACCGGTTAACCCGACGGTAGTTTTTGCTCATGGCGAAACACGAATTCTCCATCCCTGTTGTCAAGGTGACCCTCGAGACCCCGCCATTACAGCCGGCAGCCATGGCACACAGCAGTCCCTTTGTTGCCAAGGCCGAGCATCAGGAACCATTGGGATTCCCCGGCGAGCTGGTTGACAACTGGAAAACGGTCGCCCTTGACAAAATGGAGGAACTGCTCGGCAAGTATCGTGCACTGCCGGTATTTCTTGATTCGTGCGTGAAGTGTGGTGCCTGCACGGACAAGTGCCACTATTACCTGGGGACCGGTGATCCCAAGAATATGCCCGTCGCCCGGCAAGATCTTTTACGCAGCGTCTATCGTCGCTATTTCACAGTTGCCGGCAAGTACTTTCCGAAGCTGGTGGGCGCAGTCGAGTTGACCGAGGAAGTCATTGATGACTGGTACCGTTACTACCATCAATGTTCCGAATGTCGACGTTGTTCGGTTTACTGTCCATTCGGTATCGATACGGCAGAGATCACGATGGCCGGTCGCGAAATTCTGGCCTCGATCGGTGTGGGGCAGAAGTATGCCAACGAAATTATCAGCAAGGTGCACAAAATCGGAAACAACCTGGGGCTGCCGGAACCCGCGCTTGTCGATACGCTCGAAGGCCTGGAAGAGGAAGTCGAGGAAGAGATCAATGTGCCCGTCAAATTCCCGTTGAACCAGACGGGTGCGGAGGTGCTGCTGGTGACACCGTCTGCTGATTTTTTTGCCGAGCCCCATGTGTATGGTCTTATTGGCTATGCCAAGGTCTTTCATCAGGCAGGAATCAGCTGGACCCTGAGTTCTTATGCATCAGAAGCTGCAAACTTTGGTATTTTTATCGGCAACTACGAAAACATGCAAAAGATCGCCGAACGTATTCGTCAAGCCGCGCTCGATCTCGGTGTAAAACGGATTGTGGTGGGTGAATGTGGTCACGCCTGGCGTGTTGCTTACAGTTTCTGGAACACGCTGATCGGACCATTCGATTTTCTAGATCCGGCATATCCCGCTCCCCAACATGTCTGTGAGCTGACGTATGACCTACTACAACAGGGTCAACTCAAGCTCGATCCGGCGCAGAATGATGACAAGGTGGTGACATTCCATGATTCGTGCAATGTCTCGCGAGGCTCGCGCATGGGCGACACGCCTGGAGGACAGTTCACCATTCCCAGAGCGCTGATCAGGTCGGCCTGCTCGCATTTTGTTGACATGGCACCTGAGACCACCCACGAACACACATTTTGTTGCGGCGGCGGCGGCGGGTTGCTCACCGATGATCTTCTCGAACTCAGGATAAAGGGAGCCCTACCTCGTGTGAGTGCCCTAAAGCGGGTTATCGAGGAAAACGGTGTGACGCACATGGCGGCCATCTGTGCAATCTGCAAGAGCCAGTTCAGCAAAGTATTGCCGGAATATGGCATGGGTATGGACATGGTGGTGGGTGTTCACCAGTTGATCGGTGATGCGCTCGTGTTTGAACCGGCCCAATAACTGCGAGCGATGTTAGTCAAGAGAAAACCATGATGGCAGATGCTGACGTACAGATCCAAGCACTGACATTTCGAAAATATGCGGACGGCGAGACGCATACTTACGATGATCTAAAGAAGAAAATTTTCACTGCCGATCATTCACACAAGTGTCCGACCTATGTTCACCGCACCCCCCCGTGCCAAGGCAGTTGTCCGTCGGGAGAAGATGTTCGTGGCTGGCTGCAGATCGTCCGCGGCATGGAACCCCCGCCCGAAGGTGTTGAATGGCAGGAATATGCTTTTCGTCGCTCAACCGAAGCAAACCCCTTTCCGGCCATGATGGGTCGGGTGTGCCCGGCACCCTGCGAGGCGGGTTGCAATCGCAACCAAGTTGATGACTTCGTCGGCATCAATGCTGTGGAACAGTTTATCGGTGACACCGCATTCCAGCAGCGTTACCGGTTTGAGGAACCCCCGGAACTGTCGGGCAAGCGAGTGGCGATTGTGGGTGGTGGACCCGCCGGTCTTTCGGCAGCCTATCAGCTGCGGCGTCGCGGCCACGCCTCAACGGTGTTCGAGATGCAGGACCGGCTGGGCGGTATGTTTCGTTACGGTATCCCTGGGTACCGGACGCCTCGAGATATACTGGACCGAGAGATAGATCGGATACTGGAACTGGAGGCGATCGATGTTCGAACAGGTGTTCGCGTCGGGCAGGATATCGGCATCGAAGAACTGGAGGCCGAGTTTGATGCAGTGTTGTGGGCCATTGGCTGTCAGACTGGCCGCGATCTGCCGGTCGACGGCTGGAAGGGCACGGCAAACTGTGTGTCCGGTGTGAAATTTCTGGAAGCATTCAACACGGGTCGAATGCAGGTGAGCGCTGAACGGGTGGTGTGTATCGGTGGTGGGGACACCTCTGTTGACGTGGTCTCTGTAGCCCGTCGTTTAGGCCGAATTAAGAACCTAAAAAGCAAGTATCGCCCGGAGGCGGTCATTGGTGGGTACACCGCACACGACTCAGCTATGGCTGCAATGCGTCAGGGCGCGAGCGTCACGTTGACGGCTTTGTTTGACCAGTCGCAGATGACGGCGGCGTCAGAAGAAATCGATGATGCCCTCACCGAGGGGGTCACTATATTAAACGGCGTGATGCCCGTTGGTCTTGTGAAAGGTACAGATGGACGTGCGACCGCGGTTCGAATGAGTAAGTGCGTCGTTGATAAGCAGGGCGTCCCACAACCGGTTGAGAACACTGAGTTTGAGATCGAGGCTGATCTGGTGGTATCGGCCATTGGTCAGGGTGGCGACCTGTCCGGTATTGAAGAACTGGGCAATGAACGATCCCTGATCGAAGCCGATCAATTTTTTTAAGTTCCCGGGCGTCCTGGCCACTTCGTTGCCGGCGACATCGTTCGCCCACACCTGCTGACAACCGCAATCGGACAAGCAGCTGTCGCTGCTGACAGTATCGATCATTATTTGAAAACCCAGGAACTGGTGCGCCGGCCCAAGGTCGATGTCCACCATTTCAATCTGCTCAATAAACTGACCGAACAGAATCTGGCCCCGACCGAATACGACCACACGCAGAACTGGGGAACAGACACAGCCGATAGTGTGATTCACAATTACGAGGACCGTTCAGCCCACGAAATCATCTCGTCGGACAGACTGTACCTGGCCCATTTTTTGCAGCAAGACCGTGATCAGCGGGAAGCATCGGTGCCCGGTGCAGATGCGGTGCTTAGCCATTTCGAGGAACGCCATCGCGGGCTCAGTACAGAGGCGGCACAAACAGAATCAGAGCGCTGTATGAGCTGTGGTATGTGCTTTGAGTGCGACAACTGTGTCATTTACTGCCCTCAGGACGCGGTATTCCGGGTCAATAAAGACAAGTCAACCACCGGGCGTTATGTGGATACCGATTACAATCGCTGTATTGGGTGTCACATCTGTGCTGATGTGTGTCCTACCGGCTATATTGATATGGGTATGGGAGAGTGATAGACCCTGTTTTTTTTGGTTACGAACCAGCAGTCGAATGACTCATCGTTTTGTCATTGGGTCATTGATGATCGTCAGTCTTACCGCCTCGAGCATCGCTGACGTGACCATGCCTTCCTATCCGAAAGGCAAGGGCGAGCGCTGTGTGGAGCCGACCGACATCATGCGTCGAGATCATTTTGAGTACCTGATGCACCATCGGAAGATTTCGGTGCACTTGGGCGTGCGATCTAAACGACACAGCCTGGTGGGCTGTGTGGACTGTCATGCATCCCAGGCAGATAATGGTGCCTACATTCCGGTAAATGCACCGGGACAATTCTGCAGCAGCTGTCATACCTACACGGCGGTTAAGATCGATTGTTTCAGTTGCCATGCTGCGGTGCCTGATGATGTGGAGAAACAGTGATGACGGACCCTGTAAACAACAAACCACGGCGTCGTTTCCTCGGTGGAACTGGTGCGGGCGCTGCCCTCCTGGCGATTGCGCCGGGCGTAAAACTTGTAGACCTCGCGCTGGCGAGAGATGAAGATGAACCCGCGTCGGCAGAAACCCGTTGGGGGCTTCTGGTCGATGCCAACCGATGTGCCACCGACTGCCGGGCCTGTGTGTCGGCCTGTGAAGACGAGCACGCACTGGCTAAGACCGGAAGAAAACCGCTGGATCCGCAATGGATCCGCAAGGTTGAACTGGTCGATGAATCCAGCGATCGGTCAGTATCCCTGCCACTGATGTGCCAGCACTGCGAGGACCCACCTTGTGTTGATGTTTGTCCCACCGGTGCGTCTTTCAGGCGAGCAGACGGCATAGTGCTGGTGGATAAACATACCTGTATCGGTTGCCGTTACTGCATGATGGCTTGCCCATTCAACGCAAGGTCCTTTGTCCACGAGGATGTGACCGGACAGAAAAGCTATTCTCCGCGCGGTAAGGGCACGGTTGAGAGTTGTACCCTGTGTGTCCACCGGGTAGACCAGGATCGTACGCCAGCCTGTGTTGAAAGTTGTGCTGTCGATGGGGGGGGTGCACTCGCTTTTGGCGATCTCTCTGATGCGGAAAGTACCGTGTCAAAAACTGTGCGTTCACAACCCCACCGGGGACTACGGCCGGACCTTGAGCTGAACACCGGTGTGCGCTACCGCGGGGTTTAGAGGCAGCGTATGGAGAACATTCGGTTTCAGGCTCTCGCAGGCTCCCACACCGGCTACCGGCTGTTGTTGTGGCTGTTGATTATTCTGATCGGCGCCGGGTTGATTGCAGCGCATCACATTGAATCCCAAGGCCATTGGGTGACGGGGATGGACAACCGGGTGGTCTGGGGATTACCTCATGTGTTTGCGATATTCCTGATTCTATCCGCTTCAGGTGCGCTTAATACCGCATCGATCAGTTCGGTGTTTAGTGGTTCGGATTACCGGCCATGGGCGCGGCTATCCGGTCTGTTGGCGGTTGCATTGCTGACCGGCGGATTGGCGGTGCTTGTTTTGGACTTAGGCCGACCCGACCGACTGGTTGTGGCGATGACGTATTACAACTTCAGGTCGGTGTTCGCCTGGAATATATTCCTGTACACCGGTTTTGTGCTGGTGGTGCTGGCTTATCTGTGGGTGATGATGACGCCGGGAATGCACGGTTATGTCAGATCGGTGGGGGTGTTCGCTTTGATTTGGCGGTTGATCTTAACCTCCGGCACCGGGGCGATATTCGGGTTTCTTGTTGCGCGGGATGCCTATGACACGGCGATTTTGGCGCCCCTTTTCATTCTGATGTCCCTGTCACTGGGAATGGCTGTTTTCTGGGTGACAATCCTGACAATGTGTCGCTGGAACGGTTACCGGGTTTCATCTGAACTGTCAGAAAAACTCCGTCGGCTCTCTGCGCTGTTTATCCTCGGTGTACTGTATCTGGTGGCGTTGCACCATCTGACCAATCTTTATATGGCACATCACCTCGGGATAGAACGATTCCTGCTCGTTGATGGTGGTGTCTACCCCTGGCTGTTCTGGCTGGGGTTCGTGCTGTGCGGGGGGATTGTTCCCGTCTGGTGGTTTTTGGATCGTCGTTTCTGTGCCCCAGCCTGGTCACTGACAGCCGCGCTGATGGTGATTGTGGGCGGTTTGTGCCATCTTTATGTCATTATTATCGGCGCGCAGGCCTACCCCTTGCGCCTGGTGTCCGGTTATCGCGTCGACAGTGGACATTACGATGGTGAAATTACGCACTACCTACCCACCCTGCCGGAACTGGCATTGGGTATTGGCGGGGTGAGCCTCGCCTTGTTGCTGACTGTGTTGGCTGTTCGTGCCCTGCCATTTTTGCCCACGGTAACCGGGCCACTGCCCGGATCGAACCAGGCTTAACCGCACCTCACTGGATCATCTGTGGAGAGTGAAACCAACAGCGGAGCAGCCACACCAGGGAATCGATTCCTGATCTCTGCGGCCCACAAATCCTCTGGAAAAACTGTCGTCAGTGCCGGCCTGGCTGCAGCGTTGACGCAACGTGGCCGGATCTTCCAGCATGTCGCCGGCGATCAGCGTTTTTTGCGCGGGCAGCAGGACGGCGATATGACCCTGCTCGTGGATTGCGAATTCGTGCAGCTCGATCTTCTGATCGCCGAGCCAAAGATCGAGCCGGCCATCAAAGGTGACGGTTGGTGGCGTCACCTTGATCGGCGGATGGCCGTCACCGTCGCCGGTTTCCAAGCGGGTGCGGTCGCGCAGCATCAACTCGCGTGTCCGACGATGACCGTAGATCGGGCCGTCAGCGAAGACATGATTGCCGCCTATGTGATCGCCATGCCAGTGGGTGTTGACGACCGCGAAGCGGCTGATGCCAAGCTCCCGTTCAAGGTACTGGCGCAGCCATTCGGCCTGGCCCGGCATTCCCATGGTATCAACCACGATGGCCTCACTGCTGTGGTGGATGACGTGGCAACCACCGCCAAGGCGCATATCCATATTGGCGTGCGACGGGTGGCGACCCCAATAGAAGTAGATCAGGTTGTCGTTGATCCGGATCGGTTCGATCATAGCTGCCTCACCGTATCACCGTCAGTGACATAGGCTTTCCCAGTGACATCAGAGAACGCAATACCACTAAGCAAGAACAGACAGAGGAATGAGTAGATGTATTTCATCCCGTTATCTTAAACCGAAATAACAGTGCTGGTAATTAAGATTACCAGCATGTAATACCACCTAATTGCCACCTTGGTATGCTGATTTAGGCTGGCATTAGTAGTACTATTCTCCTGCGCCGATTTGACTGCTTGCGGGCGCGATATAAATACCGCTAAAACGAGTGAAGGACCCGTTCGGCGCAAGCAGGAGCGGGTTTTTTTATGGAGAAAGAAGATGAACAAGCCGACCAAGAAACGATCAAGAGTTCGTTTCGCCAAAGCCGATGATCCGATCTATAAAGAAGGCTGGACGATTACAACCAGGGCGTGGGGTAGATTGCCTAAACCAGACCCGCAGTTAGCAGAGGCTGTCAGAAAGGCAGGCAAGAATACTGGGGAGAGTTGACGATGGCGAAATCTAAAGGGAAAACGCGGAGAATAGCTGGGCTACCGAAAGACACGGAAAGGCTTACGCATAGTCTTCTAACATCGGAAGACGACCCAGCCTACGCCCAGCATACGATGACGTATTCTATGAGGGAAGTCGTAAAGACGAAACGCGTCAGTGGCGGCTGGGCTAAACCAGATGACCCAATCTACAAGCGAGGTTGGACAATAGCACCAGTTATGTCAGCTAGACGACGGAAACGGTAATTGGGTAAAGGGCTAAGAATGTTGAGGCGTGAGGGTGCGCGGAGTGGCGTCTATTTTTCTCCCTGCCACATAATCTCATAACCCAATTCTTTTGCCTCACTGCAATATTCCAGAACACCACCAAATGCCTCCAAGAATAGGTCTGCCCTATGTGACTCTTCGTGAGACTCAAAGGACTTCCAATACGTGATAAGAGCAAAGTGATTACCTTCTGGGCCGTAGTCACCTACGGAACCTTCATCACTAATGAAACCAGCGTATTTCAGTACTTGGCCAGCGATAAAGTCATCGTATGTCGTTCTGACTACGTTACACATCTCACCTATCGCAAACTCTAGGTCCTCGTTCCATTCCACTCCCTCTTTGAGTTTGCATACGTTATAAAGCATCACTGCTTCGTATGGCACTGTAATGGGTCCAAACATATATGCTCCTTAATGTGGACGAAAAGTTAACTTCTAATAGAGTAAAGATGTGCGCCAATTAGCGACTTTATAGAGTTAACTGATTAACTACTAAACAAGCGGTGATATTATAAAACTTACACTTGGTCAGGTGAAGATTAAATTTTAACGAAGAAAGGATTAGGAGCAAAAATGAGCAGCGAATTATATGGTTTAGTCCAATCTAAAATAACTACTGACGATATTCAGGCCTTCAAAGCGCAGGCCAAGAAAATGAAAGATGCCACCGAAAATGAAAGTGGAACAATATCTTATGATTTTTTTATTAATGAAGAAAAAAGAGAAGTTTTTATCGTAGAAAAATACGCAGATGACAAAGCCTTTATGGCACACATGGAACAATTCTTGCAGGAAGAATTTATTCCCAAAATACTGACTATGATGGAACTCACTTCTCTCAAAATGTTAGGTCCAGTTACAGAAGAAATCGATGACTTTTTCGCCAAAGGAGGATGGACATATGATGCCTATCCTCTCGCCATGTAGGAACTTGTATTCAGGTCCAGTTAGAGCCACCGGCTTATCGCGAATCTAATCTGCTCTTGCAGTTTCTTTAGCATCTATCGATTACAGTAAGCAGACGTTTCATTCCGCTATCTTATTCCTGTTCGGCAGAACCATCCACAAGCGTATGGGGTATACATCTGTATGCCCCGTTGACTGATACGCTATACGCATTTAAGAGCAGAGGATTTTGTGGGGAGATTAGGTTAGGTGTGTTTCCAGATACGTCTAAGGACTTAGGCTCCTACCAAGCGTTTGACTCACCACATTCGTCAATAATTTGTTGCTTTTCAGTTTGTACTGCCTCAGCAGCTGCCTTTCCCTCAACGATGCTTAAACCAGCAGACCTGTCTCTAATGCAGTTCTGTTGCGGAGATAGATACCAATAAAGCACGCCTAATAGGACGACTCCTATCAATGTCTGTTGGATTTGCTTTCTACTCAAAATTCAGTCTCATTAGCAAGGACAGATTAGTCGATTCCTACTTCAACATGTATAGGACCCATCGCTTCCATAGAATTTTCTAGTGTGTAACTCTTTTATAGAGGCAAAGTGCAGTCAGTACTGCAAACACTATGGCTGCAATAGCAAGGTTCGCGACTTGAGTGACTGTCATTGTTCCAACTGTGATAAACATGACGGCAAACCCCAGAATGCATCCGTTAAGAATTAACTGCTGTGAATTTGCATCCTCTACCCTTCCTGCGAAAAAGGTAATGGAGGCTATTGCGAAGAGTAGTGAAGCGATGAGACGATAGATATTGTGTGCGCCACCCTGAGCATTAGGAAACTCACTTCCGCTGACACTTGCGGGATCAATGTGCATCCTTATGCTAATCAGCGTTAGGACACCAGCACAAATAGTTAACATTAATTTGTAAGTCAATTTATTCTTCATAGCTTAAATCTCTGTGGTGTCATTTAATAATAATTGTATCTACTTCCACTAAAACCGTAAATCTTTCTGCAGGAACAAACAGAGGAATGTGTAGATGTGTTTCATCTGTATGCCCTGTTTCATTCGGGACAATAGGTCACGATACAACAGTATCTAGTAACCACCCTTTAGTCTTGGATCATCTGTGTGGATGGGATCGTAAAGCCTAGAAGTGGCATAAGACTCCGGTGAGTCGATGTGTACAAATTCAGCTTTCGATCTTTGAAAGACTTCTCGGTCAACGCTATACCAGAATGTAGGCGGATCATGGGCACCACCCGAAGTACCAATTAGATCAAGGGGCAATTCAATATCCCAAAGTAATGTACTGCCACAGGTTGCACAGAATTGAAAATCCATCTCTTTACCACTTTCATTTATCAACTTATATGATTTCAGAGTTCCTTGTGTGATTTTGACGTTTTCCTTCTGGAAATATACCGAGACTCCTAGAGCGCTACATGTGCACACACTAAGAAAAGTGTCGAAGCAAGTTCGGTATGTGCGTCTGACTTGAATACCACTACGATTGCTGAGTCTAATGGACTTGCGGCACTCATCCACTCTACACCGGAAACATATGAGCCCTCAAGATCTGCAGCTTCTAAACCTGTTATATCTTCGATGTTGGATCCTTCTGGAGGCATTTCGCCATTCGTACTGTAATACTCGGCAACACCGAGCTTAGCGGGAGCAATTAATGCTAGCGCTTCCGCCACTTGCGCCCGTGCGACATAGTTCTGATATTGCGGTATCCCTATAGCCGCCAGTATTCCAATGATCGCCACTACGATCATCAGCTCTATAAGGGTGAAGCCGAAATTAATACGTTTCATCCCGCTTTCTTAAACCCAAACCGCAGTGTTGTAATAATTTGTGGCATATATGTGGCCAATAGAAGACTGAGATAAAAAAGTTGTGCTAGGCATTGCCATGGAATGGCAGACCATTACGCTGCCAAGGAATGAAAAGTGTCCCGCCTGTCAGGATCGACCCGCTTACTGACAAGGTACTGGGCTGTCAGAAAATCGGCTTTGCGGACCAATCAGCCGCCAATATGGGACATCTCGACCTTGGGCTGTGAAAAAACGTTGACTGGAATCTGTCCCCGGAGCTCAGAGTAACGATCCTCCCGCTTGCCCCACAGCCTGCGTACGATTTCAAGCAGATCCTGATCGCTGACACCCACGCGAAGCGGATCACGAATGTCGTATCCTTCGGTGGCAAACAGACAGGTGTAGATCTGTCCTAGCGCCGACAACCGTACCCTAGAGCAGTCCCCACAGAAAGACTCGGTGACGGAGGTAATAAATCCGACTTCCCCACCCCCGTCCGCGTAGCGCCAACGCTTTGCGACTTCACCCCGGTAGTTAGGAAACAGCGGTTCGATCGGCATCTCTTGATTAATCGTGGCAACCAGTTCACTGGCTGACACAACCTCATCAAGCTTCCAATTGTTGGTCGAACCCACATCCATATACTCGATAAACCGCAAGATTGAACCAGTACCATGAAAATAGCGAGCCAGCGGCAGAACACTGTGTTCATTAAGCCCACGCTTGATCACAGCATTGACCTTAATATTTTCAAAACCTGCCTGCTGGGCATTGTGGATCCCCTCAAGGACTCGCGAAACCGGGAAGTCAACATCACATACCGTTCTGAAGGTTTCCTCATCAAGCGCGTCCAGACTTACAGTAACACGCTTCAAACCTGCCTCTTTTAACGCGACAGCGCGGCCTTTGGTCATCAGTGACGCGTTGGTGGTCATGCTGATGTCATCGATGCCTTCGATCGATGCAATCATTTCGATCAGATGTTCCAGATTCCGGCGAATCATCGGCTCGCCGCCTGTGATCCGAACCTTCTTCACACCACACGCTGCAAATACCTTTGCAATCCGTGCAATCTCCTCCAATCGCAACAGCTTATCCCTGGGCACAAATTCATAACCCGGACCGAAAACTTCCTTGGGCATGCAGTACACACAACGAAAATTACAGCGGTCCGTAACCGAGATGCGTAGATCGCGGATGGTACGACCCAGTGCATCCTTAGCTGAATAGGGTGCAATTTCCGTCATTGTCCTAATCTCGGATTAACCGCCCCCGCGGCGAAATACCAGATCAAATCTGTATATAAAACGTTCTTGCTGCTCATGATTTAGATTATGAAACTCGAAGATGACTTGGGTTTTAGGCAAAACAATCGATGCAATTTTTCGCTGTCCTTCTGAGCCAAGGCGAATTAACACTCTACCTCCATCATACGTCACGTCAACACCCAGCGTAGAGATATTACACAACCACTGCTTTGCCAGTGGCTCAAAAAACTTGAAAAAATCCTTGTGTGTGTAGCCCATCTCGCGAGACAGCCGTACCACCTCTACCGTCGAACTCACGTCTGGCGACTTAACCACCGGCTACCGGCGGCCATATAGCCAAAGCATCTCCATCCTGTAAGCAGACCTCATCCCGAACAGCAGAATCCTGGTATACCCCATTTACCAGAACCAAGTGAACCAATTCGGGCGGTAGACGGTGCTGCTTTATCAACGCGCTCACGGAAGTCCCTTCTGGTACCTGAAGTATCACAACATTTTTAACCGCGTCTGGTGGTAGAAACTCAGCAAGACCTGCGAATAGTTTGAAAGTGACCCGCAAACCTAAACACCTTAAATCTACGTTCGTTGACTACCCTGAAGCTTTGGCCGTCAGACCAACGCCTTGTGTCGCCGCAACGTACGCCTGTACTAGATTGAGCGGATTACTCATCAAACGCTCTTTCCATACACCCAGGTGTAGGCTACTGCAGATCATTCCTCGGAGGACACCCACTTGAGCGGTTAATCCAAGCGAGTGAGCACCTACCAGAACGTCGTCTTCGAATTGGAGATTCAGGTAACGATATCCGTTGGGCTCAGACAACTCAGCCGAATCACCACCGTCAACACCTTCCCACGCTCCAAAGGATGCCGAGATGAGTCCCATGGTTGACAGCACATTAAGATTCAGACTGCCTTGATGCTTCGATTCGTGTCCATCTGACATATTAATGGCAGCAATTCTGGCATGCTCGACCGCGGTTGGCTGAATCGCTTGAACACTGAATTCACCCGTCGAAAAATCACGACCCTGGGCAACATCACCGGCAGAAAATATGCCTTCAATGCTGGTCTGCAACTGATCGTTTACCAATATGCCGTGATCGACTTCAATACTGGTGCCTTTGACAAACGATGCGTTCGGTGCCACACCCGTTGCAGAAATGACTAAGTCGGACTGTAACGTTTCACCAGTAGAGAGACTGACATCAAGAGAATGAGAACCATTGGAAGTGCTGATTCCTTCCACTCGGGTCGACGTCAGAACCTGCACACCTTTGCTCTCACACCAGCGTTTAATCAATCCCCCAGATGCCTCGTTCATCATGCGCGGCACCATACGGTTCTCTAACTCCACCACGGTGAGGTTGACCTCACGCGCTGCCAACGCTTCCAGGATTATGCAACCGATAAATCCTGCGCCCATGAGCATAACGTTTGACCCCGGCGTTGCACGATCTGCGATGTGTCGGGCGTCTTCTAACGTCCAGCACGAGTGCACACCTGGCAGTTCTATACCCTCAATAGGTGGTGACGTCGGATGGGAACCGGTCGCGATCAGCAGACGGTCATAAGCCTGACTGCCACCTGATGCCAACGTTAGACTCTGCTTGTCCGAGTCGAGGTCAGTAACCTGATCCTGAATGACTTCGACATTAAGTTTATCGTAATGACCTTCAGACTTTCGCAGGTAGGTTCCCTCCTCTTTGATCATGTCGATCAAACAGTAGGGAATCGCCATTCGCGAGTAAGGTGGCTCTGGCTCATCGCCAATCAGGAGGATTTCTGATTGAGAATCTAGGCCACGAAGAGTTTCGGCCGCGACTACGCCCGCAGGACCCGCACCGATAATAACGTGACGCATTGTGACTCCTTGCGAAGAACACCAGGGCGGCTATAACCGCCCTGGTGGTTTACCAATAAATTTTAAGGCTTAGCCGGGCAGAGCGAGACGGGACCGGGTCTCGTCCGTCACCTGGCCGTCTTTTGTCCAACCACGCATCTCATAGTATTCTGGTAGCATTTCGTCGAGCCCACATACCTTGCCTTCTGCCGGACCGGTCTTAGCAGCCTCCTCCAGTAACCTCTTAGGCAATGTATCGTCCGCTGACGTCAGACCGGCTCTATTGTTGAACTCACGCTCGAGATTCCAAATCCGCTCGCCGGTTTCCATCAGTCGATCCGCCGTCCACTCACCTTCACATGCAGCATCCAATTGTGGTGCGACATTCTCTAGTGACCAGGCAAAACTAGTAAACAGGCAAAGGCCAGTTGAATCCCAAGCCGCCGTAACATCCTGAAATGCTTTGACCAATCCCGCCTTTCCTTCCGTGACCAAGGGATCAGTTTTCTCAGGTATGCCCAAGATCTCTGATGACACTGTATAGCTTCGCAAGTGACACGCGCCCCGATTTGATGTTGCATAGGTCAGACCCATACCCTGAATAGCTCTGGGATCGTATGCGGGGAACTCTTGACCTTTCACAGTCATCGACAGGTCAGGATGGCCATATTTCTCGCACAGTCGTTTCGAACCTAGGCCCAGATCAGCACCAAATCCTTCACCCGTCGCTACCTTTTCAGCACTCCAGGCCAGCGCTTCGGCAGATCCAAATTTGAGTTCCATGCCGCCAGTGTCTTCTTTGGTGATTGCGCCAATATCGTAGAGTTCCATGGCAGCAGCCAACGTCGCGCCAAACGAGATCGGATCAAAACCATCCTCATTGCACACGAAGTTGGCATAGGTCAACGCATCCAGATCGTCTACACCAGTATCGGCTCCCAATGCCCAGGCTGCCTCATATTCCAAGCCACCGGAGTTACCCCAGTATTGGGGCTTGTTTTCAACTGTAAAATGGCCCTGATCAATGGTCGAAATTCGGCCACAGGCAATTGTGCACGCAAAACACGCAGCGTTAGTGGTCAAATTTGGTTTTCCATCTCTCTCACGAGGCTCCAGCATCTGTTCTCCTGAAATATTATTAGCGCCTTCAAACTGGACTTCGCGCATGTTGCGTGTGGGCAATGCGCCCGTCTCGTTGATGACATTCATCAGGACCTGGGTACCCAGTGTAGGCAGGCCTGTGCCTGTTACGGGATGATCAACCAATACCTTCTTTTGCTCTGCGGTAGTCTGCATGAACCGCGCGGGATCTTTAATATTGCCGACACCCTGGGTGCCAATGACAGCGATTGCTTTCAGATTCTTTGAGGCCATCACGGTACCGACACCGGAACGACCGGCCGCTCGATGCAAGTCATTCACGATCCCAGCGTAGAGACAACCTGCCTCAGCAGAACGGCCGCAGGCCGCAATTCGAAGGCGGGTGTCCTGGTGTGTCTTATGTAAGATCTCGTCTGTCTCCCACACAGACTTGCCCCAGATCTCACTGGCCGAAAGCAATTCAGCCGACTCGTTCACAACATACAGATAGACTGGCTCAGCCGATTTACCTTCGAAGATCACCATGTCCCAACCAGCCAACTTGAGTTCTGCACCTAGATAACCGCCTGAATTAGAACAAGCAATTGCACCGGTCAATGGTCCTTTTGTAATCACAGAGTATCGGCCACCCGTTGAAGCCATCGTTCCGGTCAGTGGGCCAGTTGCAAAAATCAGCTTGTTGTCTGAACCTAGCGGATCACAGGTTGGATCGACTTCTTCTACCATGTAGCGCGTCGCGAGACCTCGCTGGCCGATATACTCTTTCGCCCACTCCATATTGAGTGGTTCACTTGAGCAGGTACCTTCATTCAGGTTGACCCGTAATACTTTGTTAGCCCATGCCATGTCTTTTCTCCTGAGTAGACTTACGCAGTTGCCTGTGGCGCATTGTCTGTTTTCGCCGCCCAGGCTCTCATTCTTTCGAGACCTGTCTGATCGGCGTTAATGTAGGTAATCGCTTCTGTCGGGCAGGCTTTGGCACATGCGGGATCACCCCCGCAAAGATCACATTTAATGACCTTACCACTGTCCTGATCGTAGTTTATGGTTCCAAAAGGACAAGCTACCGTGCAAACCTTGCACCCGACGCAGCGATCGGCCAGAACATCCTTTGAACCCGTAGCCGCATTATTCACAATGGCATCTACAGGACAGGCCTGCATACACCACGCTTCGGCACACTGGGTACAGGTATAGGGTACAAACCGGCCCTCGTGGTGAAAAGTAAAGACTTTAATTCGAGACTTTGCCGGGTTGAACACACCTTCATTCTCAAATGAACAGGCCATCTCACATTGCAGGCAACCGGTACATTTGCCCGGGTCAATATGGAGCGATTTCAGCATCTCACCTTCTCCTCTAGCTGGCTTCAATTCTACAGATTACGCGCCAAAACTGACGCTTACCATCACCACAATTTGACACGTTCATATCACAATTTCAACCCGTGTGACTAATGCCCGAACCGGCCTCCGCACGGAAACCGCTCAACCGTTAGAATTCATCCCGCAATCGTGTGAGCATAGAAGAACCACGTACTCTATACCCTTATCTAGAACTTGCTGCGACCACCTGTAGCAAGTCTATTAAGATTTAGCCCCATGAATAAACGCCTTATCATCTCGTTGAAAATTCTAGTGGTTGCCGTTTTGCTGGGGGTTATCTATGTCGCGGTAGACTGGCACGACAGCTACACGATCATCTCCAGTGAAGACGGCCACCAAAAGATCGTCTACGGTGAGATTGTCGGCCCATGGGATACCGATCCTGTTCTTTTCCGCGCGGATGGTGAATCTGCTCCGAAACCCCTTCAACTGACCGGTACCGATGGTCAGCCCGCCGTCAACCTCAGTCCGGGTATCCTGACCTATTTCTCTAATCTCAATGTTCCATTGTTTCTGCTTGGTGCTGCTGCATTTTTCAGCTTTGTCGTGATCGTCAATTCACGCTGGTGGTGGCTGATGCGCGCCAATGGACTGGGGGTGGGATTTTTTGAAACCCAGCGATTCGCCTGGATCGGGCTTTTCTGCAGTAACGTGCTGCCCGGCGCGACCGGCGGTGATATTGTCAAAGCCGTCTTCATCGTTCGCCGCTGCAGCGGCGATAAGGTCCGCGCCGTGGTATCGGTGGTGGTCGATCGCATTGTTGGGCTCTTATCTTTGCTCACGGTCTGCAGCCTCTCCGTGCCGTTGGTGTTCAATCGTTTTCCACTTTTTGCTGGAGTCATCTGGCTCTGTGCACTGGGTGTAGTTGCAGTGGCGGCGCTGCTACTGAGCCCAAGACTGCGACGTCTGCTGCGTTTTGAGGCCCTGGTCCAGCGGCTGCCTTTACGAATTGCAACTGTCGCGACTGACATCGACCACGCGCTGCTGCAGTACCGTGCTCACCTAAGCGGTATTGGTGTGTGGATCCTGGTCAGCCCCCTGACCTACAGCTTATTCTGCCTGAGCGTGTTCCTAATGGACCGCGCGCTGGGTGTTGGTCTGTCACTGGCAGACTATTTCGTCATCGTACCGGTCGCTGCTGTGGCACAGGCAATTCCGATTGCACCGGCCGGTTGGGGAATCGGCGAGGCTGCTTACGGCGCGCTGATCGGAAAATTCGGTGCTGCTGCTTTACCCGGAGTTGCCGACGCCGAGCAGATGATGCGTACCCGGGGGGTCGCACTGTCGGTGCTGCACCGTACCCACACTATGATTTGGTCGTTGGCAGGGGGTGTTCTACTGCTCGTGGACCGTCAACGACACCCGGCCGAGCGCCACCTCTCTCTTGATTCAGATGATGCCGGTCAACCTGCAAACAAGCCATGATTCGATCGTCTGCGCTGCCACCGGCGCCACCTTGCCGCTCTGACAAAACACTTAAGGTGACTGTCACTTACCTGAATCTCAGCACACTGGTTCAACCCGCACCGGCGATCCCGTCGCAGATTTCAAACCTCACGCTGCTGCGCGCCAAAAACCCGACGGTTTCTTTTTATCGTTATCTCTACTGCCAGGTCGGCGAACCCTGGTTGTGGTATGAACGGCGCGGGATCTCTGACACAGATCTCCATGCCATCATTTCAAACGATGCGGTTGCAATCCACGTGCTCTACGTCGAAGGCACGCCAGCTGGATATGTCGAACTGGACAGCCGTGTCCCCGGCGAGGTCGAAATCGCGTATTTCGGACTACTGCCGGAATATATCGGCTGCAAGCTCGGCCCCTGGTTCCTGTATTGGGCCGTAGGTGAAGCCCAATCACAAAGTCCAGACAGGATCTGGGTCAACACGTGTACGCTGGATCACCCCGCTGCGCTGGCGGTTTATCAGCGTACCGGTTTTGTGATCTATGAGCGGCACACCCTCACTATCCGGGATCCCAGGACGCAGCCGTACTGGTGATCACGACTAGTCCGGTGCGGGCCACAGACCAAACCCGAACAGCGGCGCAGCCGGGACTGTGCAATTTTCTTGGTCAGCTAGTCGATGTCCGCCTGGTCGCCCTTTTGACCCAGCCAGATCTTGCGGTCACCTGAGCGCTTGCGCGCGAGCAGTAGATCCAGTGTCTCTTCCGCCTTGGTGTGGCGATCAAATTTCAGTTGAATAAGCCGGCGTGTTGCAGGATTCATTGTCGTTTCGCGCAGTTGTGCCGGATTCATCTCTCCTAATCCCTTAAATCGTTGCACATTCACTGTACCGCGAAGCTTCTCTTTTTCAATGTGACTAAGAATATTGCGCCGTTCTTTTTCATCCAACGCGTAGAAAACGTGCTTGCCGACATCCACTCGAAACAGAGGCGGCATTGCGACGCAGACTCGACCGGCTTCAACCAACGCCCTGAAGTGACGCACAAATAGGGCGCAGAGCAATGTTGCGATGTGCGCACCATCGGAATCGGCATCAGCAAGAATACAGACCTTGCCATACCGCAGACCTGAAAAGTCTGAAGAACCCGGATCAACCCCCAGCGCAATCGCGATATCGTGCACCTCCTGCGACCCCAGCACCTCCGCCGAATCGACCTCCCAGGTGTTCAATATCTTGCCGCGCAGCGGCATGATAGCCTGAAAATCCTTGTCCCTGGCTTGCTTTGCCGATCCTCCAGCTGAATCTCCTTCCACCAGAAACAGTTCGGTCTGTTCAAGGTCCTGACTGGCGCAGTCTGCCAGTTTTCCGGGCAGCGCCGGTCCGGTTGCGACTTTCTTTCGTGCTACCTGACGACCGGCCTTGAGCCGATGCTGCGCGTTTTCAATGGCCAGACTCGCGATCTGCTCCGCCTCTGTAGTATGCTGGTTCAGCCACAAGCTGAAAGCATCGCGAGACATGGCGCTGACGAAGATTCCGGCATCGCGCGAGGACAACCGTTCTTTGGTCTGGCCGCTGAACTGCGGATCCTTCATTCTCACAGATAACACAAAACAACAGCTGTTCCAGACATCTTCCGGCGCCAGTTTGATGCCTCGTGGCAACAGTTCCCTGAATTCACAGAATTCTCTGACCGCATCGGTCAACCCACCGCGAAATCCGCTCACGTGCGAGCCGCCCTGGGCCGTCGGGATAAGATTGACATAGCTTTCTGCGACCGGGTCGCCCCCATTAGCCAGCCAGGACACCACCCAGTCAACTTCCTGTTCTCCGGTCTTGACATGTCCCACAAACGGGGCCGCCGGAACAATCTCAAAATCCCCGATTTCACTCAACAGATAATCTTCCAGCCCATCCTCGTATTCCCAGCTTTCGCTGTTCTTTGAATTACTCTCGTCCCTGAACTCTATACGCAGTCCAGGACTCAGGACTGCCTTTGCTCTCAACAGCCTTTTAAGTCGACTGACCGAGAAGCCAGGGCTGTCAAAATATTCAGGGTCTGGCCAGAACCGAAGCCGCGTACCTGTATTCCGGGCACCGACCTTGCCAGTCGACTTGAGTCGACCCAGTGCCACACCATCACGAAACGCCATGTGGTATTCCTTACCGCTGCGCTTGACCCAGACCTCCAGTCTGGATGACAGCGCATTCACAACGGACACGCCAACACCATGCAGACCACCGGCATAACTGTAGCTTTTGTCGGAGAACTTACCCCCTGCGTGAAGCCGGGTGAGAATCACCTCAACACCGCTGATTTTCTCGCCCTTGTGCTTATCTACGGGCATACCGCGACCGTCGTCTGTTACCGTCATTGACTGATCTTTGTGTAACGTAACCTCAATACGGCGAGCGTAACCAGCAATTGCCTCGTCGACACTGTTGTCGATCACTTCCTGCGCCAGATGATCTGGTCGCTCGGTCTCCGTATACATCCCCGGTCGCTTTCTGACCGGTTGCAGACCTGTCAGAACTTCAATTGCACTTGCGTCGTAGCTGGCGGTCATCGAGTCTATATTTGAAGTTGCTGGTGGGGGCGGCGCGAATAATACACGACTCCCGCAGACCCTGATTCTGTACGGGTGTTTGGCCCCTTCTTGTGCCGGATTTAGAAAAAAGGACCAGTTACAACCGACCTTGTATGCGAATAATTCTGACCGATCTGTAGTCAGCCATCAAGATTATCGAGAGCCTTCTGGAACCGGTTGGCGTGCGACCGTTCGGCT
>JYMV01048879.1_pt1 | contig 48575 bp, 33 predicted proteins | sample 338911 | NCBI WGS metagenome assembly JYMV01 (sample SAMN03354496, study PRJNA234377) | hydrothermal vent metagenome | biome: Deep sea; feature: Hydrothermal plumes at the Eastern Lau Spreading Center, Western Pacific Ocean; material: Seawater | place: Tonga | collected 2009 | depth 2000 m m | reverse complement strand
CCCAGGAGGTTTAACTTTTAACAATGCGGTAGACAGAATGGTTATTGACTCTTCTGGCAAGGTAGGTATCGGCACCACCACACCTGCCTCAAGGCTTGAAGTGAAAGACAACCAGGGTATCAGGGTTAATAATGGACTGGTATCTTTTACATCAACCAGCTCACCCATGGCGGCCCCGTCTGATACTTCATATTGGCGTGATGACAACGGGATATTCATGGACCTTGCGGAAACTAATGCCCCCGGATTGCTGGGAATCGGAACTGACGGCGCTTTCAGCGGAGATATCATGTACAATTATTTCAGAAATGATCTTGCCCAAAGGATCATCGCATCAGACGTAGCCGATGGATGGTCAGGTATCAGGTTCGCTACGGATGGAGACATCTCTTTGATGGCGGATTATAATGCAACTGCTGTCGCTCAGTACGACAGTGTTGGGCAGCCAAGTACGAGAATGCATATAGATGGCGCGACCGGCAATGTCGGCATCGGTACCACTTCACCCGGCAGCAGTCTCTCCGTCTCTGGTGGAGGCACCTTTGGCAGCACTTATGGCGGTGCTGCGATGAGTGACGGGCAAGTGGCTATCTCAGGCGCTCTGGGCATAGGAACCACTGCACCTTCATTCCCTTTATATGTTACATCATCAACTGCATTGAGATCCGGGTATTTTTTTAATGACGCCAATTCAACTTCCACTACTTTTGGATTGTATGCAGGAGCCTATGGGGCGGGCAGCGGAAACAATTACGGGGTTGCTGTCGATGTTTCTGGCGGAACCGGAACAAACATGGGGGTAAGGGCTTTCGCCGTCGGTGGAAGTATCGCATATGGTGTTTGGGGATATGCAACTGGTGCGTCGTCTGGTACGAATTGGGCTATTTATTCTCAAGGTAGTTCATATGCAACAGGCACATGGGGAGCTTCGGATAGTAGATTGAAAATCAACGTGGCTGGTTTTGATGGTGCTTTAAGTAGAATTGGCCAGCTTCCAGTAAAAACCTATCATTTTGATAATGAAAAGTACCCTACATTCAATTTTCCTACCCAGCGGCAGTATGGTATAATGGCTCAGGATCTTGAAAAGGTGTTTCCGGAAATGGTGTTGGAGTCAGACCACCCTATTCCAGGTGAAAATGGTGAGCTGACAGAAGAGACAGTCGAAATTAAAGCAGTTAATTATGTCCAATTGATCCCTGTTTTGGTCAAGGCGGTTCAAGAACAACAGGTAATCATCGAAAGCCAGAAAAGCGAACTGGAAAGCCTTAAGGCAGAAGTGTCAGAAATTAAAGCAATTGTTCAAGAGAGAGCCGACAATGAATAAATGATGCATACACCCACACATAATATCATGGGCATTGCGCCAGGTAGAGTGCTCGCTTCGTTCGGCATCACTATAGTGCTGTCATTGTCCGTTTTTGCTTCCGCCTTGGCACAATCGCATGCCCAGATAAAGAATGTAGATTTTGAATTGGTAAACAATGAAGTAATAATCACCTACGACATTGTAAAGCACCAGCCAGGTGAGCTGTTCAAGGTCTGGATAAAGGTCTATACCGCTCAGGAGAACGAGCTTAAATCAGCATCGGCAACGGGATCTGTCGGGGAGAATGTAGCGGGAGGAAATCGCAAGAAGATCATCTGGAGCCCCAAGAAGGATGGCATATTTCTGAACAATGACATATACATACAGGTATTTGCAACTTCTACTTCCAATGGGGGTGGGGGGCCAGAGGTGAGCATGGGGAAATGGCTGGCTATTTCAGCCTTATATCCCGGCGCAGGCAACGCGAAGATGCGTTCGAATAAGCTTTGGTTGGCGGCAGGAGGGGTCGGCTATGGGTGCATGATAGGGTCAATCCTTGTCAACAACCAGGCGGCCAGGAGTTATGACAACTACCTGCTGTCTCAGGATATCACGGAAAGAAACAATTTTTACAATAAAGCAGAGAGCCAAAAGCAACTTTCTTCTATTTTTTTCGTCTTAGGGGTAGTAGTATGGACCGCGGATCTCATTGTTTTCTCTGTAAGTGCCAAAGATTCAGGTGGTTCTGCTAGGAGATTAAATAATATACCAGTATCTTTAGGATACTCAAATGAGCCCATTGAAGGACATCTTACCCAAAGACTGGCGCTCAAATTGTCATTCTAACATTATAAAACCGTTCGACATGAGACTAATTATACCTTTAGTTCTAGTTTTTGTTTTCTCGCAGATAACAACAATTGTTGTCGCACAAAACGACAAAGTGGTCTCTGGCAAGAGCAGCGTAAAGCATATAAAAACAACAGCAGAGCCGGAGATGCCAAAAATGAGAGGTTCCGGTGATCCGTTAAAGGGGCTCAATGTCGCAAAAGACGAAGCAATGATAATAGGGAACTATTACGCGCTAATTATCGGAGTAGACAATTATACAGGAGCATGGACGGCTTTAGAAAACGCGGTTAAAGATGCGAAGGCGGTCAAAGAACTGCTAAGGGCAAAATACAGGTTTGACAAGATCAAGACTTTGTATAACGCTGAAGCGACGAGGGAGTCGATTATCAATGAAATGATTTGGTTGGTAGACAACGTAAAGGCCGAGGATAATGTATTTATCTATTATTCTGGCCACGGGGAATTCCATAAGTCACTCAACAAAGGATACTGGGTGCCGGTAGATGCTACCGTGGCATCTGTCTCGAAATACATATCTAACTCGGATATTCAAACCTACCTGGCTGGAATCAAATCCAATCATACCCTACTTGTTTCTGATGCCTGTTTTAGCGGTGATATTTTCAGGGGGAAAACCATGTCTGTGCCGTTCGAAGCGTCTGAAAGATATTACAGAAAGGTGCACAGTTTGAAATCACGACAGGCTTTAACATCCGGCGGAGTAGAGCCCGTCATGGATGGGGGTAGTGACGGGCACTCGGTCTTCGCATACTATATGCTGAAGTCGCTCCGTGACAACGATGCCAAATACTATGACGCAAGTCAATTATTTGATGGGCTTAAAATACCTGTAACCAACAACTCGCTGCAGTCGCCTAAATTCTCGCCTATTAAGAATGCTGGTGATGAAGGTGGACAGTTCGTGTTTATAAAGAAGTAAAGAGGGTTATTTGATCGGGCCAGCAACTATTGATGCTAATCCTTCCCTGTACTCCCCTCCTGGTGCCTCATGTCATAAATCACTGAGGGTAAACGACTCATCCAGGCGGACGCCTTTTTCCGTTTCCTTCACCGTAATACACTCTATGTCAGGATCATGTTCCAGGAACAGCACATAATTGTTCCTCGCAGCTTCAGTGAGGAATGTTCCTTTTTCCTCCAGTGTCAACAGGGGGCGTGTATCGTAGCCCATAAGGTAGGGCAGGGGGATGTGGCCGTGCGTAGGAAGTAGATCTGCTACAAACACAACTGTTCTGTCTTTATACTGCATGGAAGGCAGCATCTGGGCCTCTGTATGCCCGTTGGCAAAATGGGCGGATATCCCGGGCAGGATTTCCGTTTTCTGCAATATACCCTGATCGCCGTTATTTGCAACAAAGTTCAATTGCCCGCTCTCCTGAATGGGTAGGATATTGTCTTTTAGAAAGGAAGCCTTTTCTCTTCCATTAGGTTCTGTCGCCCATTTCCAATGCAGCTCATTGCTCCAGTATTTCGCATTCCTGAACGCAGGTTCAAATCCCGTTCTCTCCGCATTCCAATTGATGCTACCACCACAGTGATCGAAATGTAAATGAGTAAGAATAACATCCGTGATATCGTCTGTGCTGAATCCGTGCTCTTTTATCGATCCTTCCAAAGAGTGGTCCCCATACATGAAGTAAAAGCTGAAGAACTTCTCGCTCTGTTTGCTTCCCATTCCGGTATCTACAAGGACCAGCAGGTCTCCGTCTTCAATAAGCAGGCAGCGGGCTGCCATGTTGATCATGTTGTTCTCGTCAGCAGGGTTCGTTCGCGTCCACAATGACTTGGGCACTACGCCAAACATGGCGCCTCCGTCCAGCTTGAAATTGCCTGCTACTATCGGATATAGGTTCATAATGTGAGCTTCAGGGTTGAATTAAACAAAAGTAAAAATTAACAGGGAATGTGTTGAAAAGGTTGCAAGTTTCGTGTTTGGTGATTTTTATTTTGCCATACCTTGGCGTTAGTCAATTGGCAACATGAAACGCATCGCCCGTAGCTTCCAACTTGCAACCCGATACATGCTACAAAAATCAGCAAGCGAAACGCAAGCACTCCACTATCAATTAATTCTGTTCGTCAAGCCATGAACGTACACTTCATAGCAATCGGTGGAAGTGCCATGCACAACCTGGCAATCGCGCTTAGCAGGAAAGGTTATCAAGTGTCTGGATCTGACGATGAGATATTTGAACCCTCAAAAGGCCGTCTTGAGAAGCAGGGCATACTGCCTGCAGCAATTGGATGGGACGTAAGCAGTATCAGCGAGGACCTGGATGCCGTGGTCCTTGGCATGCACGCACGTGCCGACAATCCTGAGCTCTTACGGGCACAGGAATTAGGGCTGCATATCTGTTCCTACCCTGAGTATTTATACGAACAGACCAGGGACAAGCAAAGGGTGGTCATTGGGGGTAGCCATGGCAAGACAACCATTACAGCGATGATCCTGCATGTGCTGCAATTCCACAACATAGATTGTGATTATATGGTAGGCGCCCAATTAGATGGGTTTGATTGCATGGTCAGGCTGACTGATGAGGCGCCCATCGCGCTGTTTGAGGGAGATGAGTATTTGTCATCCCCAATCGACAGGCGGCCTAAATTTCATTTGTACCAACCTGAAATCGCGCTGTTGAGCGGTATCGCATGGGATCACATCAACGTATTTCCCACTTTCGAGATATACCTTGAGCAGTTTCGCATTTTTATGGAGGAAATACCAGCCATGGGAGCCCTTGTGTATTGTGAAGAAGATAAAGACCTTAGAAATTTGCTGGATCATACACAATTGATGGCCGAGGCGATTCCCTATGGAATCCCTGCCCATTACATTGAAGATGGCATCACATTTCTTACCAGTGACGGCAAGGACAACACGGGGTTGTCCATATTTGGGAAACACAATTTGATGAACCTGAACGGTGCAAGGCTGGTTTGTGAAAAGCTTGGAGTTTCCAATGATTCATTCCTGGAGGCGATCTCGTCTTTTAGAGGTGCTTCCAATCGCCTGGAGCTGGTAAAGCGCTCGGTTCACAAAATTATGTTCAAGGACTTTGCCCACTCGCCTTCAAAGGTGGGTGCCACGGTAACAGCGGTGAGAGAACAGTTTCTCAACCACCATCTGGCTGCCTGCCTCGAGCTGCACACTTTTAGCAGCTTGAATGAGGAGTTCCTGATGGAGTATCAAGGCACCATGTTGAAGGCAGATGAGGCTATCGTCTATTTCAATCCACACACCATCGAGCACAAGAGACTAGAGCCGATAACGGAAGGGCAGGTGCGCTCCGCGTTTGGAGGAGGAAACCTCAAGGTCTTTACAGATTCAGGGGAACTTACCCATTACCTGGGTCGCTTTGATCATGAGAAGCAAGTCTTTTTAATGATGACTTCCGGTAACTTTGACGGTGTGGATTTTGAGACGTTGGCTGAGGAAGTCATTTAGATTTGATATATTTAGCGCATGGCCCAACGACGATCGTTTCTTAAGCAGGCAGGCGGCACGGCTGCAGCATTGACGCTTGCACCTTTCTTCAATGCGGCATATGGAAAGTCGCTAAATAACGAGATTCAGAAGATCGCGCATCTGGATGCGGAGCAGGCAGCCACCGACGAAAACTTCTGGAAATTCATTCAATCTTCGTATTCTGTGTCGGCCAACATTACCAATCTCAATAATGGAGGAGTCAGTCCTCAGCCAACGGTTGTTCAGGATGCCTTGGTACGATTCAATGAGTTGTGCAATGAAGCGCCTTCTTATTATATGTGGAGAATCCTTGACCAGGGGAGGGAGACCATCAGAGAGAACCTTGCAAAATTAGCGGGTTGCTATGCGGAGGAGATAGCCATTAACAGGAACAGTACAGAAGCCCTTGAGACCATTATTTTTGGATTGAATTTGAAATCAGGAGATGAGGTGGTGGTCTCGAAGTTCGATTATCCCAACATGATAAACTCCTGGAAACAGCGGGTGAAGAGAGATGGTGTAGTGCTTAAGTATGCAAAGCTCGATATGCCTATGGAGGACGACAAGGAAATCGTAAAACGCTACACGGACCAGATGACCTCTAAGACCAAGATCGTGCATATCACTCAGGTCATCAATTGGACCGGGCAGATTTTACCGGTTAAGAAGATAACACAAGCGGCACATAAAAGAGGGGCTGAGGTAATTGTGGACGGCGCTCATGCCTATGCGCATATTGATTTTAGCTTACGGGATTTAAATTGCGACTATTTCGGAACGAGCTTGCATAAGTGGTTGTGCGCGCCATTTGGGACGGGTTTTATGTTTGTGAAGAAGGAAAAGATACCAGCCATGTGGACCATGTTCTCCAATGACGATCCCAACTCAGGAGATATTCGAAAATTTGAAGTCTTGGGTACCCGGTCATTTCCCAGCGAACAAGCGATTGGAAATGCTTTGAAGTTCCACAATATGGTGGGCACCAAACGGAAAGAGTCACGCCTGCGATATTTGAAGAACTATTGGGTAGATCAAGTCAAGGATTTACCGAAGGTAAAGCTCTACGCTTCGCAGCTTCCTCAATATAGCTGTGCCCTGACAACCTTTGGAGTGGAGGGTAAAACGGGGCGTGAGATGAATCAATACCTCTTTAACAACTTCAAGATCCATTGTACCCCAATAGAGAGGGAAATGGTCGACGGAGTACGCGTAACACCTCATATCTATACCACCTTGCCAGAGTTGGATAGGTTGGTGACAGCGATAAAGGAGCTGGCTGTATAAGCTATTTTCTCCGCTTTCCTTTCAAATCCCCCCAAATTCTAATTCATCCTAGCCGTACTCTAACTGGCCTCAATAAAAGCATGTCCGGTCACGTATCATTGTATAAAGCGATCAATATACGTGGCTATGAACAAACGACCTACCCTGTTAGCAGCGCTGCTCACATTGACCGTTGCCAGCGCCTACGCCGGGGAACCATATTATTCCGCTGACAAGACAACGGATACACAAAACACCGCCAGCAAAACCACAGCGCCTTCAATGTTGGCAGGTTGTGCTGAACCGAACGCGGTTACTGTAATGGACTTTAATAATGTCAGAGCCAGGATCTACACTGGTGGTGATATGTTTTGGGACAAGGGACTAAGCGCAGCGGCCTATGAGATCCCAAAAGGCTCGGGCAAACATTCCATGTTTCTTGCATCTCTGTGGCTAGGCGGTACGGATGTCAACGGACAACTCAGGATAGCTGCTAAGACTTTTGGCACTGCGGGATCAGACTTCTATACAGGCCCACTGGATACGTCTGGCACTGCTGAAATAACCCCGGAACAATGTGCACTTTATGATAGACACTTTATTATTACTAAAGCGGAGGTAGAGCAACATGTTGCGGCATTTCTTGAAGGTAAGCCAAATCCATCCAAGGGTGTATTAGAATGGCCTGCTCATGGAGATCCAGGCTTGGGCCAGTCCTATTATTTAGCGCCATTCTATGATGCCGATGCGAGCGGGCACTACAATCCAATGGAAGGCGGAGATTATCCTTACTATGACCTTTCTACGGAAACCGAATGCAACCGTAGCCGGGATCGGATACCAAAACTATTTGGGGACTATGCTATCTGGTGGGTGTTCAATGACAAGGGAAATGTGCACAACGAAACAGAAGCTGATGCCATAGGTGTTGAGATCCATGCACAGGAATTTGCTTTTGCGACGAATGATGAGATAAACAATATGACCTTTACCAATTACCGCATCATCAACCGTTCGACCTTTACCCTGATCAATACCTATTTCGGAACCAATTTTGATCCCGACCTGGGGGATGCATTTGACGACTACGTTGGCTGTGATGTTAAACGAGGTTTAGGATACTGTTATAATGGAGTAGCATGTGATCCCGACTATGGTTGTGCCCCACCAGCAATCGGGATAGACTTTTTTGAGGGGCCTTATCAGGATGCGGATGGTTTGGACAATCCCAATGGCGGATGTGACGCAAGCATCAACGGATTGAATTTTGAAGATGGAGTAGTGGATAATGAGCGTTGGGGGATGAGGCGGTTTGTTTATTACAACAACGCTCCAGGTGAAAATGGCGATCCACAAATTGGCACACAGTTTTATAGCTATCTGCAAGGTATCTGGCAGAGTGGAACGCAAATGGTTTATGGAGGTAATGGAACGCTCGCTAGTTGTGCTGCCCCATTTTCATGTGCTCCTGCAAATTTCATGTTCCCCGGTGACACCGACCCATGCGGATGGGGAACGGGAGGGATCCCGCAATCTGAACTATGGACCGAACAAACTGTGAACAATGTTCCGTTTGACCGTCGATTCGTTCATTCGGCGGGTCCCTTTACTCTTGAACCGGGAGCAGAGAACGATATTACGCTTGGCGTGGTTTGGGCAAGGACTACCGGTACAGATCCATTCCAGTCTGTAGAACTCGTACGACAGGCGGATGATAAGGCCCAGGCCCTCTTTGACAATTGTTTCCGCGTGCTTGATGGACCCGATGCGCCGGAAATCACCATACAGGAGCTTGATCAGGAGTTAATTCTCTATATATCTAATCCGAAATTCTCAAATAATGCCGATGAGAACTACGAACAAGTGGATCCTTTGATTGTTGAACCGGGAGCCGATAATAAATACCGATTTCAGGGATATCAAATCTATCAGCTAAAGGATTATACCTCTTCCATTGCGGATATTCACAATGTGGAACTGGCGCGTTTGGTGGCACAGGTGGACATCAAAGATGATGTGGTTAAACTAATCAATAAGGAGTACAGTGAGGTGTTAAACTGGGATGTGCCTACACTGATGGTGGATGGAGAAAATGAAGGTATTCGACATTCCTTTAAGCTTACTGAAGATCTCTTTGCATTAGGTAACAAAAGATTGATCAACCATAAGGATTATTATTTTGTAGCTATCGCGTATGCATATAACCAGTTCGAGAAAGCCGGTGAGGAGGGGAATAAGAGACCCTACTTGGGAAGCAGAAAGAATGGTTATGGCCTGGCCATAGAGAAGGTGAGAGGAATTCCGCACCGCATCGGGCCAGAGGAGTACGGAACAATTATCAACTCAGTGTATGGAGATGGTCCTCAAATTACGCGTAATGAAGGACAGGGAAACGGTGGTCACGACATGCTGCTCACTCAAGCAACCATTGATAAAATCATGAGCTTCCCGTGGAAGGCGGAAAACCTGACGTACCAAAGGCGAAGAGGCCCAATTGATGTTAAAGTGATTGATCCCCTGAAGGTGCAGGGTGGTAAATTTACGGTTAAGTTCTATCACGATGACGCAAATGATTTGGATATTGCGAAGATCAGGATTCAACCAACAATTTTTGCCGGGCTGAATTACTTTGAAGTATCCGAAGATATTAGTGGAAGCTTATCTCCAGGTGACAAGATCACGATATCGGGTAGTACCTACAATGATGGGTTATACACGGTATTTGCGATAGATACCACGGGTACTCAGATCAGGGTGGAGGAGCATATCCCAGACACTCTATCTGATGGTGTCATCAAGCCTGGATACAAATGGTTGCTTTTAAATGGCCTGCCTGCTGGACAGGGAGGCTCAAATCTGGCAGATACGCTGTTCATCTCTTCGCAGTATGCCAGGGCTGGGAATGAGCAGATTATTCCAGATCAGGGATTCTCTATCACCATACGACAGGTAACTGATCCGGGGCCATCCTTTGGCACCGCCGCCGACGTAAATAGCACTGCTACCCTGGCCACTGTGATGGGCCAGGTAAATCCAGGTGGCAACAACGGGTTTGTTTCTGCGTCCATGACTTTCACCGATTCCAGGTATCCCTGGCTTGATGGTGTACATGAGAGCGATGTGCCCAATGCAACAGACTGGATTCGCTCTGGTACCTCTGCGGGGCCGAATTATGTGGATTATTTGACAGATGAGGATGAGATTTATGAAAATCTACTCGGTGGAACGTGGGCTCCCTATTGCCTGGCATCCAAGGATTCTTTAGGGCCGGCATTTAACTACAAGAATAATAACCGCAGCGATATCACCGACCTGGCAAGTGTTGATTTGGTGATCACAGCAGATAAGTCCAAATGGACCCGTTGCCCGGTGATAGAACTGCAGGAGGACCCCATCTATACCAAGCCACTGGGATCTGAAATTCCCAAGTTTAATTTAAGGCCTCATCTTTCGGTTGATAAAAATGGTAAGACCGTGAATGAAGGAAGTGCCTCAGCGAACTACGACGGTTTTGATACCGGAATGGGCTGGTTTCCAGGCTATTCCATTAATGTGGAGACCGGTGAGCGATTGAACATCATGTTCGGTGAGGATTCATGGCTCATCAATGGCAATGACATGATCTGGAACCCAACCTCAGATCTCAGCTCACCGTCGGGAATGCAGGCTATTGAGGCTGGTGTGGGACAACCCGGTGTTGGAGGAATACCATTCTGGGCGGGTGGGAAGCACTATATCTATATTGTTGGCCACAATGCAGATGATACATCGGATCTTGAAGCGAGCCGGGGTGATATGCCATCTTACGATGAAGGCGCATACATTCGCACTGTCCTGGATGGCACACCTTCGATCAACAGAAAGCATGGCGTATACAAGGATGTGATGTGGGTAGGTATGCCCTTGCTGGCGGATGGATACGAATTTGACGATCCTTCCCAAATACCATCAGATGTAGCTATTAGACTTCGAGTTGCAAAGCCCTATATACGGAACTTCAGCACGCCAATTTGGCAATCAGAACTAGCGCTCAATGATGATCATCCGATGTACAGCTTTGATATGACAGAATTCGCCACCCAAACAAGGGAGCTGGAGACCGCCCAATCGGCTTTGGAAGAAATCAATGTGGTTCCGAACCCGTACTATGGCTTTTCATCGTATGAGAGAACCCAGGTCGACAACATTGTAAAAATTACCAATCTACCTGTTGAGTGTACGGTTTCCATCTACAGTATTGACGGTAAACTGATCCGGCAATATAGAAGGGATGACCACAGTATCACTTCTATCAATTGGGATCTCATGAACCACAGTTCTGTACCCATCTCAAGTGGTATCTATTTCATCCATGTTGAGGCACCGGGGATAGGGGAGACCATGATTAAGTGGTTTGGAGTATTGCGTCCAGTTGATCTGGATTCTTTCTAGCGTTTCTCAACATATTGGATATCTATTCTTCCTATATTTGCCCTCCTACACCTGACGGCAATGGATATAGATAAGAACAAGAACGAGGATGCTATGAAGCAGCTCATCGCCAAGATGAGAAGGAAGCAGGATGAGGTTCATTTGGGAGGGGGAGTTAAGAAGATTGAAAAGCACCATGCAAAGGGCAAGATGACCGCGCGTGAGCGAATCGAAGCGCTCGTTGATAAGGGTTCGCGTATCATTGAAGTGGGGGAGTTTGCAGGTGATGGTATGTATGAGGAATATGGTGGATGTCCTGCAGGAGGGGTTGTTGTCATGATCGGTTACGTGGCCAAAAGGCAATGCGTGATCGTGGCAAATGACGCGACCGTAAAAGCTGGGGCCTGGTTTCCTATCACCGCAAAGAAAAATCTTCGGGCCCAGGAGATATCCATAGAGAATCGACTTCCCATAATCTACCTTGTGGACAGCGCTGGCGTATTTCTGCCCATGCAGGACGAAATATTCCCCGACAAGGAACATTTTGGACGTATTTTCAGGAATAACGCGGTGATGTCATCCATGGGAATCACACAGATTGCTGCCATCATGGGCTCCTGCGTGGCAGGAGGGGCCTATCTGCCAATACTCTCTGACGAAGCCCTAATTGTGGACAAGACTGGTTCTATATTTCTGGCAGGCTCTTACCTGGTGAAGGCGGCCATTGGTGAAGAGATAGACAATGAAACACTGGGAGGGGCAACAACTCATTGTGAAATATCTGGGGTCACAGATTACAAGTCAAAAGATGATGCAGATTGCCTGAAATCCATTCGAAAGCTAATGGATAAACTAGGGGCACCTGAAGATGCCGGTTTCTCACGAACGGATCTGGTAGAACCCAAGAGTGACCCAAAAGATATTTGCTCGGTTATACCTCCTGAACGCAACCAACCCTATGACATGCATAGCTTACTGGATCATCTTCTGGATGATTCTGATTTTGAGGAATACAAGGCTGAATATGGCAAAACTATACTCTGTGGAGTTGGCAGGATTGAGGGATGGGCAGTTGGTGTAGTCGCGAATCAAAGGGAGGTCGTGAAGTCAAAAAAAGGGGAAATGCAGTTTGGTGGAGTGATCTACTCTGATTCAGCTGACAAAGCTGCGCGCTTCATTATGAACTGCAACCAGAAGAAGGTTCCTCTGGTGTTTTTGCATGACGTAACCGGATTTATGGTGGGCTCCAGATCAGAACATGGAGGTATTATCAAGGATGGAGCTAAGATGGTGAGCGCAATGGCCAATTCTGTGGTCCCTAAATTCAGTTTCATAATTGGTAACTCTTACGGAGCTGGAAACTACGCCATGTGCGGAAAAGCTTATGATCCAAGATTGATCTATGCCTGGCCCACGGCACAGCTGGCGGTAATGAGTGGTGATGCTGCTGCAAAGACATTGTTGCAAATAGAAGTTGCTGGATTGAAAGCTCAGGGTAAAAAAATCTCTGAGGAGAAGAAAAAGCAGTTATATGAAACAATAGAGGCCAGATATACTGAGCAAACATCACCCTATTATGCGGCTTCCCGGCTCTGGGTAGATGGAATTATTGATCCTCGCGATACACGCAAGGTGATCTCCATGGGTATTGAGGCTGCGAATCAGGCTCTCATCTCCCGGGATTACAGTGTTGGGGTAATCCAAACCTGACAATATGCAGTTTCCTGCCATGATTCGGCCTGGGGCCAGTGATCATGGCACTCTGGCGTGAGCGGTATGTTGATAACATCATAGTTGGCCTGGTTTTTTAGCACATTATTTAGAATTACCTTTGCACCTTTATTAAGACAATAATACCATGGCAAAAAAGCAGAAGCTTGAAGAATCGTTTGATGAAAAAGGGCAACATATCAGTCCTCAGTTAGCCGAAGGGGTTAAAAATTACGTAATCGATATTGACGGAACGATCACCGACGATGTTCCCAATGAAGAACCGGAACGAATGTCTAAGTGTGTACCCTACCCAGATGCCTTAAAAACAATCAATGGTTGGTATGATGAAGGGCATATCATTACGTTTCTTACCGCCAGGTTGGATGAGCACTACGATGTCACAAAGGAGTGGCTCGACAAGCATGGATTTAAGTACCATGGATTAATGGTGGGAAAGCCAAGGGGTGGAAACTATCACTTCATCGACAACCACGTCATCAAAGCCACAAGATACCTGGGTAAATTCACAAAGCTCACCACCAAGACCACTAAGATAGAGGTATTCGAGGACTAGTGTCACTTTGGTTTGCCGGGCGGGATATTTGAAGGAATCCCCCATTTTTTAGAGGTCAGAAAACCGAGAATGGCGGGCGCCATCCGCAGCTTTTTTCAACGAGGAAAGAATGGAAAAGATCGAAACTTGGTTTCGCCAAGGTGCTCCTGATGTGGTGTCAGACTAGACTATTCTGGAACTTCAATGAATTTAAACTCGACTCCGGAGAGATGTTGCATGTCTTGGCCTATGGAAAGAAGGTCGTCGTCATATTTCTCGTAGAACCAGTTGATCTTTAGCTTACATCCGCGTTCGCTGTGCAGCTTCAATTGTTTGAATATCGAAAGCAGAGCAATCAGTGAAGCGGAACTCACATAACTGAACGCAACCTCAATTGATATAACTGTTCCATTCGATGGGTTATAAGCATTTAGCTTCGTTTTCACCTGCTCATAGAATTGCTTTGTATTTTCTGGCAATGATCTCCCCTTAAATACCATTGTATTGGTCACCTCATCCAGGGTAATCTCTGGTGTACGTTTAGTTGCTGGTATCTTTAATCCTGTCATTCGATAAGCTATTCAGTAATATACTCAAAAACAAGCTCTCCGCATAAGCTTTCAAGGCTTTCTCCCGTTACCTTAATATCGTCATCGTCATCTTGTAAATACCATTTTACATTGATGTTAAAACCTTTTGCTCTCAGCTGATCCATCACCTTTAAAAGTTGCAACATACTGATCACGGAGGCACTGCTAATGAACTCAAACTTCAACTTGACCTCAATGTCTTTCGGCTCTCCCTCTTCAGAATACTTTTTCAACCATTGCAAAGGCACTTTATAAAATCGCTCTGCACTCTCAGGATAAGACTTGCCACTTATTTCGAACTTACCTGACTTCGGATCAAAATTGATCTTCGGTGCATTCCTCCCCTCTACAATAAATAACTTACTCATCATTCCTTAATTTGCGCTTACCTTGACATTCATGTTAAACAGCGTCAGATTTTCATTAATTTTTTCAAAAGCAAATTGCATGTTATTGTCTGATTTAAGTGCAATTGTAATAAGTCCCAATCCACCTCCACCTCTTTCTGTTAACTTTCCAAACGAAAGTGAATTGAGATAAATCTTTCGAATGGCATTTGGTTTCAAGTCTTTAATTTTGGAAATGTTTGTTTTAATCTCTCCGACTATTTTGTTGGCTGTCAGGTTGCCTACCCAAATCTGGTATCCATCTTGCTCTTTACCAATTACTATGAAACTTGCCCTAACTCCTTCTCTATCATCAGTTCCATGAATTCGGATGTTTTGAAGGCTTTCAACCGCGATCGAAAAAACCTTCTTGATCAAGCCCTTGCGCTCACCATCTTTCTCCAGCTTATCTTCGATGAAATTAAGGATGGAATCCACGTTATCTTCAGAGAGGTTTCCGCAATTAGCAAGAATGAGTTCACTGCCCGGAATCTTGGCGAAATCCTCTTTAATGGTATCGCACCTTATCTGGCAAATCTCCTCTACGGCTTCACTATAAGTTTCTGGCATTGCTTGGTGTAAAGAGTGAATGTTTCATATATCTGATCTGACCTGTTCTTGCAATAATAATAATATTTTTAGGGAATCTCGAATAATTCATTTCTTCAAAAAACAAAGATTATAGGTGAGATCGCTTGGTAAGATTGTGGAATATCTATCTTTGCGCCCTGTATAATACACCAGATTGATGATCGATATTACGTTTCCGGACGGTGCCGTAAAAAGTTATGAAGAGAATGTAACTCCTTTAGAGGTAGCCAATAGTATATCTGAAGGCTTAGCCCGCAATGTTTTGGGCGCTAAGGTTAACGGAGAGGATTGGGATGCAACACGCCCTATTGGGGTAAATGCCTCCATACAGTTGTTGACTTGGAGTGATGATGATGGAAAGTCAGTTATGTGGCACTCTTCTGCACATCTGATGGCGGAGGCCCTGGAGAGCATGTTTACCGGGGTAAAATTTGGAATTGGACCACCGGTAGAAAATGGGTTCTATTATGATATTGACCTGGGTGATAAGGTGCTATCCACTGATGATTTTGGAGCTATCGAAAAGAAGATGATTGAGCTTGCTCAGCAGAAGAATATTTATGAAAGAAAAGAGGTATCCAAAGACGAAGCTATCGAGCACTATAAGGAGAAGGGGGATGAATACAAGCTGGAATTATTAGAAAGCTTAAACGATGGCGAGATAACTTTTTATACGCAAGGTGGTTTCACCGACCTATGCAGAGGGCCTCACATTCCCAATACAGGGTTTATCAAGGCAGTAAAGCTCTTAAAAGTGGCTGGTGCATACTGGAGAGGTGATGAGAAGCGGAAGCAACTCACAAGAATCTATGGCATTAGTTTCCCCAAACAAAAAGAGCTCAATCAGTATATGGATCTTCTGGAAGAGGCTAAAAAACGAGACCACCGCAAGATTGGTAAGGAGATGGAGTTATTCACCTTCTCTCAAAAAGTAGGAATTGGACTGCCTCTATGGTTGCCAAGGGGAACGCGAATGAGAGAAAAACTGGTCAATTTTCTCACCAAAGCACAGGTTGAGGATGGGTATGAGCAGGTAGTTTCTCCTCATATCGGGCACAAGGACCTGTATGTTACTTCTGGCCACTACAACCAATATGGGGAAGATTCATTTCAGCCTATTAAAACGCCAGTGGAGGGGGAGGAATTCTTGCTAAAGCCCATGAATTGTCCGCATCACTGCGAAATGTACAAAGCGAAGCCCAAATCCTATAAGGATCTCCCGGTTCGTTTTGCCGAGTTTGGTACGGTTTACCGCTACGAAAAGAGCGGGGAGGTTCACGGTTTAACCAGGGTAAGGGGATTTACCCAGGATGACGCCCACCTCTTTTGCATGCCTGATCAAGTTAAGGAAGAATTTATTAAAGTCATTGACCTTACACTGATGGTATTAGGGAAACTCAAATTTGAAGACTTTACAGTGCAGGTGTCCCTCAGAGATCCGGAGAATAAAGAAAAATATATTGGATCAGATGAGAACTGGGACAAAGCGGAAAAGCAGATAATTGAAGCTGTACAAGAAACGGAGCTTACTTACGTGGTGGAAATCGGTGAAGCAGCATTCTATGGACCCAAGTTAGATTTTATGGTCAAAGATGCCTTGGGAAGGAAATGGCAGCTTGGAACGATTCAGGTAGATTACAACCTTCCAGAGCGTTTTGAACTAGAATACACCGGAAGTGATAACCAGAAACATCGTCCTGTAATGATACATCGGGCACCATTTGGATCGTTGGAGCGTTTCATTGCGGTTTTAATTGAGCATTGTGGTGGCAACTTTCCACTGTGGTTAACGCCCGACCAATTTGCTATTCTCCCGATTAGCGACAAATACAATGGGTACGCAGAAAATGTTTCCAAATTGTTAAATAATTACGATATTTGCGGCTTCGTTGACGACAGGAACGAAAAAACCGGGCGAAAGATCCGAGACGCGGAGCATAAAAAAGTACCATTTATGCTCATCGTTGGAGAGCAAGAGGAATCTGGCAGTACCGTTTCTGTTCGCAAACATGGAAAAGGCGATTTAGGGGTGATGAGTGTTGAAGAATTCGCCGATTTGGTAGAGAAAGAAATTGAAGATAACTAACGAAGGGAACTTAAAATAGCATTAAGACGAAGAACATTTGTAAGACGGCAGCCCGTTATTCTCCATAAGATCAACGAGAATATAACTGCTACCCAGGTAAGGTTGGTTGGTGACAATGTTGATCAAGACATCGTCACGTTGGAACAAGCCAAAGCGCTGGCGGAAGAACTTGAGCTCGACCTGGTCGAGATTACAGCGAAAGCAGATCCGCCAATTTGCAGGATTCTGGATTATAAAAAGTTCCTGTTTGAGCACAAGAAGAAGCAAAAAAAAATAAGGGCCAATACAGCTAAGGTTATCGTAAAGGAGCTGCGATTTGGGCCAAACACAGATGAGCATGACTTTAATTTTAAACTTAAGCATGCCAGGAAATTTTTAAGTGACGGTGCGAAATTGAAGGCACACGTTTTCTTTAAGGGAAGAACAATAGTTTATAAGGAGAAAGGCGAAATACTGCTTCTAAGATTGGCGCAGGAGCTGGAAGATGTAGGAGTGGTGGAGCAGATGCCTAAGCTGGAGGGAAAGAGGATGATCATGATGGTTGTTCCTAAGAAGAAACACTAAAAAAGAAAATATAATACTTGCGTTATGCCGAAGATGAAGACCAAATCGAGTGCGAAAAAGAGGTTCACTGTTACAGGAACAGGAAAAATTAAGAGAAAGCACGCGTTTAAGAATCATATTCTCACCAAGAAGACGACAAAGCAGAAGCGCAGATTGACAAAGTCTACTATCGTTGATAAAACCAATGTCAAGCGTGTTAAGCGAATGCTTGCTATATAATATTTATTAGAATAACGAGTCATGCCTAGATCGACAAACGCGGTAGCCGCACACAAGAGAAGAAAGAAGGTCCTTAAGAAAGCTAAAGGATTCTGGGGTAGGGGTAAGAATGTCCATACTGTAGCTAAGAACAAGGTTGAGAAGGGAATGACCTATGCTTATCGCGACAGAAAAGCAAAGAAGGGTACTTTTAGGGCACTGTGGATCCAACGTATCAATGCTGGAGCCAGGTTACACGGGATGTCCTACTCTGAGTTTATGGGCAAAGTCCTGAAAGCAGATATCTCTCTGAACAGAAAAGTACTTGCAGATTTAGCCGAGCACAACCCTGAGGCTTTTAAAGCAGTAGCTGACGCTGTAAAGTAAAGACAACACTATACAATACAGGATACCCCGAAGTGTCGCTCGCGTCTGCTTCGGGGTTTTTTGTGTCTGGTGGTGTCGGATATCGTATATTTATTGAAATTGGCCCTCCTTATCATGGCCAAGGGAAGGTAGCAGTGGCAGAAAATAAGTACTATGCTATATCTCTAGCTTCTCCAGTGGGTAATGCCCTGCTCAATAAATCGGTGGAGACACAGTGCAATTTTCGGAAAAGGAGTATCAGATTTCGGGGCTGTATTTGGGACCAAGTCCCTTAACATCAGCTATATAATCCCTATAGCAACTCAATAATCCTCTTTGAGTGCGTTCTTCCATCCACTTTCATCAGAATAATATACACGCCTGCCGGAGATCCAAGCACCTGCGCGCTGAATGAGTATGCGTATTCTCCTCTTGTTTGCACGGCATCGACCAATGTGGTAACATGCTCGCCTAGTACATTTATCACTTCAAGCACTACTTTGGATTCGCTCGTTAATTCGTATTTGATGCTGGTCTCTCCTTTATAAGGATTAGGATAGACCGAGATTATCTCATTCCCCTCATCGAACTCGAGGATTCCAGGCAATACCCCAACCGTTGCGAACACGATCACTTCGTTTCCTAATGAATCGGTGACCACCACGCTGTAAGTCCCTGGACAGAGTCCTGTGACCATTGCGGTGGTTTGCCCTCCAGCATTACCATCCCAGAGATATGTATATGCTCCTGTTCCGCCTGTCGGTGAGACTGTTGCCGTACCATTACATGTGTCTGCAGAGGACTCAGTGGCCGAAGTTGTGGCTTGCAACCCGGTGATTGGAGCTTCTCCCACAGCAACTGAGAGCGCTATCGTGTTACCAAACGCATCAGTTACGGTTACAAAATACATTCCTGCACACAAGCCAGAGGCTGTAGCGGTGGTTTGGAAGTTGGTACCCCCGTCCCATGCATAGGTAAGTGGAGGTGAGCCGCCCGTTACGGTTACCGTCGCCGTGCCATCACAGCCACCTACGGATGCATCCGTAGATGAAATTGTCCCTGACAAAGTTGTGTTACCACTAACCGATGATGTATTGGACTTGGACGAGTTGAAATTCTTTACCTTCTTGGCTTCACACACTGCTGCGGGCACAACTTCAATAAGATAATTGGCACCGATCTGTGGCGGATTAATATCTGTGTAAGTAAAGTTGGCGTTGGTGACAGAATCCATGGCTACCCAATTTGCACCTCCTAAACCTGTTGAGTCTCGGAGGATTCTATAAAATCCGAAGTTGAATCCCTCATAGTTATCCCAGAGTAGGTCAACCGTTGTTCCATTGTTCGTAGTTTGAACATGGATGGTTTCATGATAAGAACCCATTTCACTTTCATTCCCGCAAGCATCTAGAGTAGCGACCTTATATCGGTAAGACGTAACCATTGGATTCACACCAATTGTGGAGTCGGTAAAATAGCTCTCAACACCATAGGGGAGTGAACCTACCCAGGTATAAGTTCCTACTATATCGCGGTATATCCTGAAACTGTCAATATTGGTAACCACTGGTTTTTCCCACACCACTACATTCTTTGTTGAAGTACTATCCACAGTGATGATACATATTTCCTGAACCGGAGAAGTAATCGGAATAACCAGAGTCGTAGAATCCATACACCCATTGGTATCGGTCACGAGCAATGAATAATTCCCGCCGACAAGTGCAGTGTCTGTGGAGCTCGATCCGCCACTGGACCAGGCATAAATGTACGGAGTCACACCACCTGTAACAGTAGCCGCAGCGACACCATCTGCGGTATTACAGCTGGCGTCGGTTACATTGATCTGTAAGTTGAGGGCGTCAGGCTGGCCAACGGTAGTGCTATTCGACGCGAGACACCCGTTTGCATCAAATACATTGATCCCATACGTCCCAGCAAATAATCCGATGGCTGTAGCCGTCTGCTGGCTGACATTCCAGAGGTAGTTATAAGGTGCCGTGCCTCCAGATGGTGTTACAGTTGCTGTACCATCACCAAGTCCATTACAACTCGCCGAAGTAGATGAAACGGTGGTACTCAATACAAGAGGTTCAGTAATAATAACTGTGTCGGCTATTGAAAGGCCACATGCGTCAGTAACAGACACTGTATATGATCCGGTATCTAATCCTGAGATATTGGCAGTTGTGTCACTCGTTGACCATGCATACGTATAGGGTGTGACTCCACCTGTGATACTGACACTTGCTGACCCATCGTCAACGCCATTGCAAGAAATATTGATTTGTGATGCGGTTAAAACTAAAGTTGATGGCTCTGAGATGGTAACACTGTCATTAATAACAGCACCACAAGAGTCGGTAAGAAAAACAGAATAGGTACCTGCCGTGAGTCCCGAAATGTTTTGTGTTGTATCGCCGTTCGACCAGGAATAAGTGTATGGCAATGTGCCTCCACTGGTAATTAGAGAGGCAGTTCCGTCAATCCCACCATTACAGGAAGCATTTGTACCCGATACCGTTGCCGTCATTGCATTGGGTTGAGAAATAACTACCAAATTGTTGGCAACACAGCCGTTCACATCAAATACATTTACAGAGTAGGTTCCCGCAAATAGATTAATGGCTGTTGAATCCGTTTGTCCGTTGATCCAATTGTAATTATAAGGAGGTGTACCGCCTAAAGGAATAATAGAAGCAGTACCATCTCCACCGAAGGAACAGGATACATCTGTCTGAGACGTAGTGGTAGTTAACAAGGGTGGATCCACAAGCGTTATTGAATCGATTGCAGTACAATTTCCATTATATGAAGTAACAGTCACAGAATAGGTGCCCTGTGCAAGATTGATATTATTCCACGCCGTTGCTCCTCCAGAAAAACCATTTGACCAGGAAAAAGCTGTATCAGCGCCACTTCTAAAATTAGTGTACGATACCACCGATGCCGTGCCGTTACTGGCATTCGTGCATAATGGGTCCGTGCTCGCCAGCCCTATGTCAAATTTTCTGGTGTTAATAATAATATAGTCACTTGCAACAGTAGGTGCAGCGCCAGAGGTAATCGTTGTGGCCGAGATAACGGAGAATGTGGCATAATCAAGCACGGTAGGCGTACCAAAGTATAACGGGGAAACAGCTTGCTGAAAGCAAGATCCTGAAGCTCCATTGCTGTCGACCTTGATCAATAGTAAGTCATAGTTCCCCATACCAGATTCGTCAACAGCGCCCGTTAGGATGTACCCGCCATCAGGAGCATGCTCTAGCGAGTATACCTCCTCGTTGCCAACTCCTCCATAAGTATTCGTCCAAATTGGATCTCCATTGTTGTCAACGTTGTATAATATTGCATCCCAACGACTAGATGTGAAGCTTTGGGTTATTCCAGCAACAATATATCCCGTAGCCGTCTGTAACACTGCAGTGCCTATATCTGGATCCGTGTTATTTGCTCCATATATTCTGGTCCATAAAGTGTCTCCAACCGCATCGGTTTTAATTAGGTATAGCTCATTTCCTCCTCCAAAACCTGAGGCATAACCGGTCACGATATAACCGCCGTCATCTGTCTGCCTTACATCTTTTCCTCTGTCTGACCCAGAAGAGCCGTAGGTTTTGGTCCAGAGTGTATCACCAAGTGCGTTTGTTTTTACTAAGAACACATCATCGCTTCCCGCTCCATACGTGCTGGTTTCTCCTGTGATGATATATCCACCATCCATAGTTTGACGGACTTGTTTACCTGTCTCGTAACCGCTTCCACTATATATCTTCGACCAAAGAATATTTCCTCCAGCATCAGTTTTAATCAGGTATACATCTTCAAGAGCAGCTCCGAAATTCCGAGTCATCCCTGTAATAATATAGCCTCCGTCAGCTGTTTGCTGTATGCTGTTTCCCTCGTCATCATTGGGCCCGCCATACGCTCTGGTCCACAGAGTATCACCATTGGCGTCCGTCTTAATTAAGAATATATCAAGATTTCCGGCTCCAAAACCATACGTCTGTCCCAGGAAAGCAAAACCGCCGTCCGCTGTTTGGACTACCGAATTAGCATAATCATGTGTCCCTCCGTCAAATCTTCTGTTCCATAAAGTATCCCCATTCACATCCGTCCTGATGGCAAATAAATCGTAATTGAAGCCCAACGTCTGTCCATAAACAATGTAGCCTCCATCGCTGGTAACCTGGACAGAGTAGCCTGCACCTGAATTACCATTTCCATAAGCATTTAAGAATGTGTTCGGTGCTGGACTTGAGTAATGCTCAATAGATATTATAGAACTATCGTTGGAGAATGTGACATCAGCTAAGAGCGACGTCCATGCTTCAAAAGCGTAGCTTCCAACCGTAGAAAGATCAACGGGAATGGAAAATACTACGCTTTTGGTCTCGCCTGGCGCTATGGCACCGAATAGTGTATCGCTCACCGGTGCGCCCGCATCCAAGGTGTAGGACACAGGAATAGTATCCAAAGTAACATTTCCAAAATTTCTAATCAGCATGTTTATTATCTCTGAGTTAGAGAGGTTAAACCCAGATTGAGGCGAGAACAAGCCTACTACTCCCACATCAGCTATAACAGGGATATTATCTACTGAATAGTTGAAACTGCTGTCATTGTTGGCCAAGGCATCTGCACCAAGCGATGTCCAGGCGTCAAATAGGTAATTACCAGGAGTAGAAAGATCCGCAGTTGTAGGAAATGAAAAGCTGACAGTATTGCCGGGAAGAACTGCTGTAAAAAGAGTGTCCGTTACTGCTGGGCCTCCGTTAATACGATAGGATACCGGAATGCTGTCTTGAGATAAGAGGCCAAAATTACTTACATCAACTGTAACGGTTTCGGATGCAGATAGTGCAATGCCCGTAACCGGAGCGGTGATTGCCGTAACACCGACATCTGAATCAACATCCGTAAATACGCGCACATTATCAATAATCCAGAAAAACGACCAGTCACCTGTCCATAAAAACTGGATATTAACTGTGGCAAATCCAGCCGCTGAGGCAGAAATATCTATGGATTGTGCATCTGGATCCGAGGTGGCGGAATTGATAGAATAGACAGTGTCAATGGTTACACCATTGTCAACTCTTACGTAAACTGTGTTAGCATTATACACCTTGAAATACTGATCCCATTCCAACGTGACATTAGTTGCACTTGAAGCGTCAAAATTCAAGGAAATCAAAGCCACCTCTTCAGCTCCTCCAGAACTTGAATATCCATCGCTGTCAAAAATGGCTGCAGGAGAAGTGATTGGAGAATTAAGCGTCCTTGAACTTGGATTGTCAAAATGGAAAGAGTCAATTGCCGGATCACCTACGAGGATGTTTTGAGACCAGCCCGCAGGTGCATTGGTGCCATAAGCCGAGGAAAAATCTTCATCAAAATACACTATTTGAGAACTGACATTTATTGATGAAAGTGCAAGAATGAAAACGGTGATAATTTTAATGCTCTTCATAATTAATTCAGATTGATTAAGAAGACTTAGTCTCCAGGTTTCTAGCGGAAAGTTATGTTAGGGGGAAGATACGCACTTACATCCAAAATCGGAAGAAACCGGTAATTTTTTATAGGCCTAGATCATCTAATCTATTGAGCCCAGCAATTGCCAACTCATAGTTGGTCTCCAAATCAAGAGACTTGAGATAGTCGGCCCTGGCCTCATCGTATTTTGCCAGGCTCTCCTGGCACAGCCCGCGCATGTAAAAGGCTTTATAATGACTTGAATCACTGTTGATCGCATTGCTAAAGTGTCTCACAGCCCCTTCATAATTCTCCTTAAATTCAACACAGATATGTCCCAGGTTATAGTGCGCTTCCGCATAGTTGGGACTGACATCCAGTAGCTGCAAATAAGTGTCAGTGGCCAGATCCACCTCTCCCGTATTTTGGTAGAACATAGACTTTGTATACAGGGCCAATACGTTCTTTGGGTTAAGGGCAATGACATTATTGAGGTAATCAACCGTAAGTGGATTTAACCTGGCATAATGTAGCATTCCCAGTTTAAGGTAAGCTACCTCTAAATTTGGATCGTTTTCTACAGCTGTTTGGAAGCTGCTCAGTGCACGTGCAGTGTCACCAAGTTCGCTGAATATCATTCCATGTAGCAGGTATGCTTGCGCATTGTGGCGATCAATAGCTATCACGCGTTTGATTAAAGCCACACTATTTTTCATGTCTGCCAATGCATGGTAAAGCTGTGCTTGTGCCAACAAAGCATGAATGTTCTCTGGGTCTAGCTTAAGTCCATCAGCAAGAGCCTCTGTTGCCAATACCACATTGCCTCCGGCAAAATGAATATCTGAGAGGGTATAGTGATAGTCAGCTACTTGATCGTCAATCTTAATCGCCACGGCAATGTCATCCATCGCCATCTGTAGACTTCTATTGAACAGGTGAAGCTGTGACCGTTGATGGAAGGCCGATGCATTCATCCGGTCTGCATTGATCTCCTCTGTAATCTGAGCAATTTGCTCAGACACAGAGAGATCAGTATTCTCAGGTTGCTCTTTGGATTCACAGGCACTGAGAAGCAACAGTGCCAGGGAGCAAGTCATCACCGTGCTATACCACTTTAACGGTTGCACATCTCCTCGTAAAAACTTCATGATTCGCAAGAGCCTAGTTCATGGCAGCCATCGCCTCCATGGTCTTGGCCTCAATTTCCTCAGCTAGTTCAGGGTTGTCATTAAGAAGTTGCTTTACAGCATCTCGTCCCTGAGCCAACTTTGTTTCCCCATAACTGAACCAGGAACCACTCTTTCGAATTACGTTCGCATCAACGGCCAGATCAATCAGTTCTCCTGTTCTGGAAATTCCCTGTCCGTACATGATGTCGAATTCCGCGGTTCGAAAAGGAGGTGCCACTTTGTTCTTCACCACCTTTACCCGGGTTCTGTTCCCTACAACGGATTCGCCATCCTTGATCTGGCCAATTCTCCTGATGTCTAAACGGATGGAAGAGTAGAATTTAAGCGCATTACCTCCAGTAGTGGTCTCGGGATTGCCAAACATAACGCCTATCTTCATTCTTATTTGGTTGATGAATATGCAGCAGCAGCCGGTCTTACTAATGGTTCCAGTTAGCTTTCTAAGAGCCTTAGACATCAGGCGGGCCTGTAAGCCCATTTGGGAATCTCCCATTTCACCTTCCAACTCTATACGCGGTGTAAGTGCTGCAACTGAGTCAATGACCAGGATGTCAATAGCACCTGATCGGATCAGGTTATCAGTGATCTCTAGTGCCTGCTCCCCGTTATCAGGTTGTGAGATCAGCAGATTGGCTACATCAACCCCTAGGTTTTGTGCGTAATACCGGTCAAAAGCGTGCTCTGCATCTATAAATGCAGCAATTCCTCCTTGTTTTTGACATTCCGCTATAGCGTGAATGGCCAAGGTGGTCTTGCCTGATGATTCAGGGCCATAGATCTCCACGATTCGCCCCTTTGGCAATCCATTTACTCCCAAGGCCATGTCAAGTGTTATGGAGCCTGAAGGAATCACATTCATTTCTTCAATAGCATTGTCACCTAACTTCATAATGGCTCCCTTGCCGTATGTTTTCTCAAGCTTCTCTAAAGTGAGCTCCAGTGCTTTTAATTTCTCGCTGTTGGCTGGGGTTTTAGACTTACCCCCTTTGACTTCTTTGTCCATAATAAGTTTGTGTTAATAGATTAGATAAAATGATTTAAAATATTGGTTATCAATTACCTATCAATTCTTTATTTCTTAAAACCTGTTTCGTATGATTCAGCGTTTTGACTTTGGTAATGATATCCTCAATAGTACCATCTTCAGAAATAATAAACGTGGTTCTATGGATACCTTGATAAGTTCTGCCCATAAATTTCTTCTCCCCCCATACGCCGTAATCATTGAGCACTTTCTTGTCTGTGTCAGCAATGAGTCTGAATGGAAGCTTATATTTATTGATAAAATTTTGATGCTTCTTTTCGGTATCAGCACTTACCCCTAACACTTCGTATCCTGCCTTCTGGAGATAATCGTAATTATCGCGCAGATCACATGATTCAGCGGTACACCCAGGTGTATTGTCCTTTGGGTAGAAGTACAGTACAACCTTTTTCCCTATGTACTGCTCCAGGCCAACGTGATTTCCATCTTGGTCGAGAGCGTCAATTATAGGCGCTTTATCGCCGATTTTGAGGTGGTGCATACCTGAATAGCCAATATCTAACAAAGTACACAATTATTGCCGAGCATAACAAGACGATTAGTGGCATTATAATTATATTTATTCACAATTCAATTGGGTTGGCCCCTATCTGGTATATATGGTTCGTTTTCGGATTTGAATTAGTCTTGTGATAATTTCTCACATCAGCACATGACGTGCCGTGGATTATCGCTTGTACATTAACCGGGGTTACACACTAGTGGATAAGTTGTATAGTGTGGCCTTTTGCGGGAAAGGAAAGTGATTATATCGCGAGTTGATAATCAATAAACAAAGTATCTTAGCCTCAAATTGAAGACGTACAATGGCACATGCTATAATAGAAGTCTATGATGGGGATATCACCGAACTGGATGTGGACGCAATAGTAAATGCGGCCAACACCAGTTTATTGGGAGGAGGTGGAGTAGATGGAGCAATACACAGAGCTGCTGGCCCCAGATTACTGGAAGAATGCAGGAGTTTGCGCGGATGCCGGATTGGGGAAGCCAAACTCACTCAGGGATATGACCTTAAGGCACGTTACGTAATTCACACAGTAGGACCAGTATGGTATGGTGGGGATAAGCATGAAGCAGATTTACTGGCTAGGGCCTATAGAAACTCCCTCATCGTTGCCGAGGGTGCCGGCTTAAGTTCTCTGGCATTCCCAGCTATCAGTACTGGTGTTTACCAATTCCCAAAGAGACAAGCTACGGAGATTGCGATGACCGAGGTCAAGGAGTTCCTGCTGTCGGCTAAGGTTGTTCAGAAGGTTATATTCTGTTGTTTCGACGCGGAAATGGCTCAACTATATTCTGAATACCTGAATTAAGCAATGCTTCACTTCAACATTCGCATAGAGGGTAAGGTTCAAGCCGTGTGGTTCCGTGTGTCTACCAAGGAGGAAGCAGATCGCATCGGGTTAAGTGGATTTGTACGAAACGAACATGATGGTTCAGTTTATGTTGAGATTGAAGGAGAGAGGGGTAAACTGGAGGCGTTTGTAAAATGGTGCCATATTGGATCTGAGCAGTCTGAAGTCATCAAAGTCTCGGTCCATGAAGGAGAAATTGTAGGATTCCGGTCATTCAATATTGCTTAGCGCTATGACAAAACAAGAGAAGGCTGAATTCGTTCAGGAAAAACTGCAGGAGCTGTATCCGGAGGTTCCCATTCCACTGAAGCACAAGGATGCATATACGCTTCTGGTCGCAGTGCTGCTATCAGCTCAATGTACGGATGCCAGGGTGAATGAAATTACACCGACTCTATTCAAACGCGCTGACAATCCTCACGATATGGTCAAATTGTCTGTTGAAGATATACATGAGATTATCAGGCCTTGCGGATTGGCGGGCTCCAAGTCTAAGGGCATATACGGTTTGTCTCAGATGATCCTGGACTTACATGGGGGCGTGGTTCCAGAAGGCTTTGAAGAGCTGGAAGCAATGCCTGGGGTAGGGCACAAGACAGCCTCTGTGGTGATGTCCCAGGCTTTTGGCCACCCTGCTTTTCCTGTCGATACACACATTCATCGTTTAATATACCGCTGGGGCCTTTCCAATGGAAAAAACGTGGTTCAGACTGAGAAAGACAGTAAGCGACTCTTTCCAAAAGATAAATGGAACAAACTGCACCTCCAGATTATTTATTTTGGGCGTGAACATTGTCCGGCCAGGGGACATGACCCGGAAGTGTGCCCTATATGCAGCCAGGTTGGTCGCCGGTCGTTGTGGGTTAAGTAGAAACATGGGCACAAAAAAAGGATGACCTACCGAAGTCGACCATCCTTTCCAATACTTTGGGATTGACTAGTTCAACACATGCTCTATGTTTCCAACCGATTTTGAATTTCGCCAGCTATAAGCTTTAGAAAAATTCAATATGTTATTGACGGTATTGTTTGAAGGATTGGATTGAACGTTTGCGTCAGAAGAAGCAGAACCCATTAGTTCTTTTTCTTCTTCAATAATCCGCATGTATTCATTTCGAGTAAAAGTTTTATCCATAGGCAAAAAGCAGTTTAAAGTGGTTTCTTGCCATATAAACGGGCCTTAAATAGGATTATTGCGTAAACCACATCAAATACATGGAATTTTATTCAAATACCAGATACAAGGTACCAAAGTTCTAATCAGAAAACTCAAATACGCTAATCTCTGGTCAAAGTCACGTCGCGCTCCTCGATCAATACTCTCAGATTGATCAATGCATAGCGCATACGCCCTAAAGCTGTATTGATGCTTACATTGGTCTCCTCAGCAATATCCTTGAAACTCATGTCACAGTAATGACGCATGATCAATACTTCCTTCTGCTTTTCAGGTAGTTCTTCTACCAAAGCCCGTAAATCTGAGTGGATCTCATCTTCTACCACAACATCTTCTATGCTGGCTTGAGTGTCAGAGATTACATCGAAAATATCGAAGTCATCACCACCACTGGTAGTCGGCATTCTGTTGCTTTTCCTGAAGTAGTCCACTGCCAGGTTGTGCGCTATACGCATTACCCATGGCAAGAACTTACCTTCCTCCCGGTACTTTCCAGCACGAAGCGTTTTGATTACCTTAATGAAGGTGTCTTGAAATAGATCTTCTGCCAAAGCCCTATCTCTAACGATAAGCACAATGTGCGTGAAGATTTTTGATTTGTGTCGATTGATTAGAACTTCCAGACTACCTTCGTGGCCCTTTATATATTGGCCGATAAGTTGCTGGTCGCTTAAGATTTGTCTACGCATGATATCCAATTTTAGTTAAAAATTAACCTACCATCAGCAAATGAATGATTCAAGTAAGTTTCGGATGAAAAATGCGTAAAGGTTTAAGCTATAGGCGTCGTTTTTTTATGAAGTTCTGTTTAACGTTTGGCTGTTTATACGTGGCCGTCATGATTTGGTTACACGTATTTCGCGATTAACTAAGTCAAATATATATAATTAAAGTCTGAAAATGCAACTTTATACATGGCCACGGCTTAGGTTCCTGATCAGGGACTGCCTTTATTTAACAATTATTAACAAAACTATACCGTGAAAAAACGATAAAATGGCCCTATTCGCACAAATATTTGGATACAAATAAAAAGAGTAGGTACAGGCGAACTTTGCTCACATTATGAGTAATTTTGCAGCCCTCTCATGGCAAAGACAGCAACAAAAAGCCACTCTAATGGCTCCGTTAAGGGTTTTGATCCTCTTGATTATATAATCATAGAAGGTGCCAGGGTCAATAACCTCAAGAACGTTTCCGTTGCTCTGCCACGTAACCAGTTCATCACTATTACGGGATTATCTGGATCCGGTAAGTCTTCCTTGGCATTTGACACCTTATTTGCAGAGGGGCAAAGGAGGTATGTTGAAAGCCTTTCGGCATACGTGCGCCAGTTTATGGGTAACCTTCAAAAGCCCAATGTTGATAAGATCAGTGGCATCTCTCCGGCAGTTGCTATTGAGCAAAAGGCAATTACCCGGAATCCGCGTTCAACGGTAGGTACTAGCACTGAAGTGTATGACTATATGAAGCTACTCTTTGCAAGGATCGGGAGGACCTACTCACCGGTATCAGGTGAAGAGGTCAAACGAGATACCGTATCAGATGTGGTAGACTATATCAATGGCCTGAAGAAGGGAACAAAGATTATTCTTAGAGCGCCATACGAGGACAAAGAAGAAAAAGGCCTTCGCGTCCTGCTGCAACAGGGGTTCACCCGGATATCACTCAATGGGGAAATTGTGAATATTGAAGAGCATATTGAAGCAAATGGGCTGAAAACACCTTTGAATGTGTGTAGCATCGTAATTGACAGGATAATAGTATCTACTCAGGATGACGATGCCAATACAACCAGGATATCAGATTCTGTAATGACTTCGTTTTATGAAGGAGGTGGAGTATGTGAGGTCGATGTAGTGTGCAAATCACCCAAAGTCAAGAAAACTACAGCTTTCTCTAATAAATTTGAGCTGGATGATATCCTCTTTGAGCATCCTTCTGAACATTTCTTCAGCTTTAACAACCCTTATGGCGCATGTAAGAGTTGTGAAGGTTTTGGGAGCATCATAGGAATTGATGAGGGACTGGTAATACCAGATAAAGGGCTTTCTATATTTGAGGATGCTATAGCCTGCTGGAAAGGGCAGAAGATGCAGAAATGGAAGGAGAAGCTTATTGCTACTGCTGCTGCTTATGATTTTCCCATCCATCGCCCATATATAGAACTGAACCAGGAGCAGAAGGACCTGCTCTGGACAGGCAATAAGCACTTCAAAGGCCTGAATACCTTCTTTCAGTATATAGAGAGAAAGAGCTACAAGATTCAGTATCGCGTGATGTTATCAAGATATCGCGGCAAAACGAAATGCCCGGAATGCAAGGGAACAAGACTCAGGGCCGATGCAGATTATGTGAAAGTTGGGGGGCGCTCAATCATAGAGCTTGTGCTATGGCCTGCTTCTAAACTACTTCTCTTCTTTAAGGAGCTCAAACTCAATGAGCACGATCAACAGATCGCCAGGCGGTTGCTGCTCGAGATAACGTCCAGGTTGACATTGCTTTGTGACGTGGGATTAGAGTACCTTACACTAAACCGGCTCTCTAATACGCTGTCAGGGGGAGAATCACAGCGCATCAATCTGTCTACTTCAATTGGAAGTTCTCTTGTTGGCGCTATGTACATTTTGGATGAGCCTAGTATTGGCCTGCATCCACGGGATACAGATCGACTAATATCAGTACTCAAGTCCTTAAGAGACCTGGGCAATACGGTGATCGTGGTAGAACATGACGAAGAAATCATGAAAGCCTCTGATGAGATAGTGGATCTGGGCCCTTTGGCTGGCATGGAAGGGGGCGAGCTCATCTTTCATGGGGGGCATGAAAGCCTGTTAAAAGAGAAGAGAAGTCTCACGGCACAATATCTCAATGGAGTACTGAATATCGAAGTTCCTGAAAAGCGCAGGAAGTGGAAGAAGTACATTGAGGTAAAAGGTGCCAGGGAGAATAACTTGAAGGGAATCGATGTCAAATTTCCCCTGGGCGTACTGACTGTGGTGAGCGGAGTAAGCGGGTCGGGCAAGTCTTCATTGGTGAAAAATATTTTGTACCCAGCGGTACATAAACATCTTGGTGGCTATGGCAAGAAGATCGGTGGTCACGAAAGTGTTCAAGGTGATCTTGACACGATTGCCAATATTGAATTCGTAGATCAAAATCCCATAGGGAAGTCTTCGCGGTCAAACCCGGTAACCTATGTGAAGGCGTATGATGATATTCGGTCTCTATATGCTGAGCAGCAGCTTTCCAAACAAATGGGTTACAAGCCATCCCACTTTTCATTTAATGTAGATGGCGGACGTTGCGAGGAGTGTGACGGGGAAGGAAAGATTAAAATTGAGATGCAGTTCATGGCAGACGTGCACTTGCTGTGTGAAGAGTGCAAGGGAAAGCGGTTCAAGAAAGATATTTTGGATGTATTGTACCGTAAAAAGAGCGTAGCAGATATCCTGGACATCACGGTTGATGAAGCCATAGCATTCTTCAAAGAAGGTGAAGGGTTAGGTGAGAAGGCAATTGTGAGAAAGCTACAGCCATTACAAAACGTAGGCATGGGTTATGTGAAATTGGGACAACCTTCCAGCACACTTTCCGGAGGAGAGGCACAACGCATTAAGCTGGCCACATTTCTGGGAGTTAAAAAACTGGATGCCCGGGCCAAGCGTACTTTATTTGTCTTTGACGAGCCAACAACAGGCTTGCATTTTCATGATATAAAAAAGCTGCTCACTTCCTTTAATGCCCTGATAGAGCAGGGACATTCCATAGTAGTTATCGAGCATAATATGGATGTGATCAAAAGCGCAGATTGGGTGATTGATCTCGGTCCTGAAGGCGGAGAAGAAGGCGGAAATGTGGTATGCGAAGGCGTACCTGAAAAACTGGCTACCGCAACAAATGAATCTTACACGGCGCAATACATTTCAGCTAAACTTTAGCCTAGGTAAGTCAGCGCCTTAGGAACCGATTGTGTATAGAAATACACATCATCGTTGTCATTGGCTTTAGCAGCTTCCGACATCTTTCCAACCATATCATCAACTACTTTAGGAGAAACAGTAAGTTCAATGACCTCCATTTCCTTGGTCAGGTTGATACCGCCCTTGCTCTCTTCGCTTCCCATCTTGGTGCCATAGGCAATACTTGCTCCCGGTGCGCCTGCCGCAATAGCAGCATCCACGATTTCGTCACCTTTACCGCGTTCAGTCACGCACGATAGACGCACTAGATCTGAGAGGTGCTTTTTATCCATATCTCCTTTGCCAGAAGTGTCCGAACTGAGCGTACGCCAGGCTGTTCCTCCTTTTATATCATCAATTGCTTTGATAATTTGATGGTTGGAAGCTAATTCGTCGTTGGCTCCAATAACACTCGGCAGGCTTACATAAGCTTTGTCTACTGGCATGGTGTAGATAAATCCCATCCCAGGAGTATCCAATTTACCTTCTTTAACCATCGAGTTAAATACGGGCTCCACATCATAGTTATCCACCACAACACGAATCAACTCTTTCTCAGGACTTATAGCTATTCTCAACAGGCCCATTCTGTCCCTGATACCTCTCCCTTGTCCGAAGACCACGGTAGGTCCCGGCGCTCCTTCCTTCATTGCAACATTCGCAATTGCTTCTGACTTGTCTTTCTGTGCAATACAATATATAGCTGTCGTCTCTGATTTATACTCAATGCCATCAGGTTTCCCTATCGCATTGGTTGAAACACTTGCCCCTTTATTACCCAGATAGAGAGCCTTTCCGCATTTAGTTGCGAATACTGCGCCAGCTCCGGATGTATTAAAATGACCGGCGAGCGTTATACTATTCATAAGATCAGTGATCTTATCATCTTCCACCAGCAATTCCACAACTTGCTGTTCTGGATTAACTGGAGGGAAAACTTTTGAATACCATTTGTTGCTGGAAATAGAACCCCTTGCACTCAGCATAACAGCCGGACCAGGATAATTAGCAATTGCTTTGTCCAGTATATCAGTAGCAGACTCCTTAGGCAGGATAACTGTGACTAGCGAATAATTATCTAAATAGTCCATATTAACTTGCTTCTTCAGGTTCTGATTTTTTCTTTGATACCAGTAAGCCGACCGTTAATACAGCAATAATGGGAGCTACTGAAGCCATGGCCAATACGCCAAATCCGTCTGTTACCCCAGGAACACTCGCACCAACTCCTAGTCCCATTGCCAATACCAGTGGCACTGTAATAGGGCCTGTAGTTACTCCAGCACTATCCCAGCCAAAGTTGACAAACTGTTCTGATGATATAAGCGTAAGGAATATCAATGCTATATATGGAGGAAGAAGCAAATAAGTCAACGGAATGTTAAATGCAATCTTCATTACGCCCATTGCGATTCCCACACCTACCCCTATTGCAACCGTCTTCATCAGCAGTGACTTCTTGAACGACCCAACCGTTATTTTCTCAACTGTTGTGCCCAATGCATTCAGTGCCGGTTCAGCGAGCGTTGCACCGTATCCAAGCAAGAAAGCAAAGGCGATTGCAACCATCTTACCTGCAAACTCCCCGTATAAAGGGCCGGCGTGTCCTGTCAATTCCCAGGGTACAATATTGGAGAATGCTGCCGGGATATTGCCCCCAAGCTGCTCTCCTAGTGGCGTCAATCCTAACATTATACCCAGTCCAAATAAGGCCATTCCTATAACAGCAAATGCCAGGCCTGCCGCTATTTCATCAGCACGAGGAACTTTTTCTCGCAGGATGAATTTCAACGTTAGGAAAAGGAAAAGGCAGAGAGGAATAATCGCCATAAAGGCAGCAATAACCGACTCTTTAATCTGCACTATCAGATCAGTTTTGGTGTTCCATTGAGGCGCATCACTGGTCACATTACTCTTTGCGCTCTTTTTGAAAATAACCGTGGGTTGCTGCAATACGATTTTGCCATCCTGATATATAGCGTGCTCGTTATCATAAGCGATATCATACTTACTGTCTATATTGCCTGATGTCGTAAACTTTTTAAACTCTGCCTCTGTAAATCCTTGTTCCCGTACTGCTACTTCTTTACTCTCATCTGGGGAAGCGGCTACTGTAGTTACCTTACCTATTTGAGAGTTGGGTGCACCATAATAATCATTCGCTCTATAGTGGTATGTACCTAAGCACAGTACCGCAATAATTGGAAAAAGAGATGCAAGGGTGACTATTCCGAATCCTGCTGAACTGGAATCTCCTGTACTTACAACTCGACAGACTCCGATTCCCAATGCGAGCACCAAAGGCACTGTTACTGGCCCTGTCGTTACAGCGCCGCAATCCCATGCCAATCCAATTATGGGAGAAAGCACCTCGTTCATATGCGCCCAGATGGTGAATGTTGAAAGTATCAACACCAGGGGAACAATAAAAATCTTTAGCGACCATCCATAGAGAAATCTGAGAACACCCAAGAGAACCGCAACGCCAACTCCTGCACCTACGCAGTATACAAGTTGATCTGAAAATTCGTTCAACAAGCTGTAAAGCAAGGGAGCCTTTGAGGGAATAACACCTGCACCTGCCGCCTTAAGAACTGCAATGGCAGGCTCGGCGAACGTCGCACCCACACCTAACAAGAATGAAAAACCAAGTATAACCGGCAGCTTGGATTTACGGGGTAATTTGGCACCTATAATCTCCCCAAAGGGCATAAGTCCCAGCATCAGTCCCTCCATGAAGAACATCAACCCGATAATCACAATCAAGATCCCCGTGGAGATCATAAGAGAATACACGATGGGTAAACCAAGAACAATGATTTGAAAAGCAACCAGATAAAATATTATGAACCAAACTCCCTTTACCTGCTCCATAAATCGGTTGGAGACATAGGGCTTGATGATGTCCATTGTCTTGGCAAATGACAACTTCAATTTCCCTGTTCCGTAATCTTGCTCTGAGCTCATCGTAGGGTACAATAATATACTCGTGTTAGGATTTTCAAATGTAACATCTAAAATGATATATTCAAGAAATATGAATTTTTTTAATAATTTTCCATTCTTGTACAGCCAACATCATGCATTATGTCAGAAGAGGAGATAAAAGAGAAATTTAAACTGAAAATTACACGCTTCAAGGAGCGTCTTGCAGGCAAGAATTCTGAACTCAATATTCTGTTGGAGATTACCAATGCGATCAATTACAATGAATCGACATTGGACATACTGGCCAAGTTTGAGGCCTTCGTTAAAGACGAGCTCAAAATAGAAAAGCTAATCCTCTTCGCGAAGTACAAACGGTGGCGCGTTATTCTTGACTATAATGTCGAAGATAAAGAGATTGACAGCTTTGATGTCGAACGCGACTTACTCCACATCGAGGATATCACTTCTGTGAACGCGTTGGGCAAGATATTCAAGAATTTTGACATGGTCGTACCGGTTTATCACGGTGAGCGACCTCTCGCATATCTGATTATTGGTGACATTGTCGAAGATGGAGTGGGTGTCAGTTCTATTATCAAGCACCTGAACTTCATGAAGCTGCTCACCAATATCATTGTAAGTGCTATTGAGAACCGTAGGCTGGCAGCCGAAGCACTTAAACAGGAGCAGGAGAAGAAGAAACTTATCGAAAAGCAGAAGGAGATGCTTGAGATCCAGGTTGCAGAGCGTACGAAGGACCTTAGAAACGAGAAAGAAGAATCTGAGAGACTGTTGCACAATATTCTCCCGGTATCAATAGCAGAGGAGCTTAAGAAAAAGGGGTATACGTCAGCGCAGAGTTTTGAGCAAGCAACAATGCTATTTACTGATTTTAAAGGCTTTACTGAGCAATCTGCCAAAATATCCCCGGAGAATTTGGTCGCTGAGTTAAATGATATTTTCAAGGGGTTTGATGCGGTGATGGGAGAGTATGGTGTGGAGAAGATTAAAACAATTGGGGATGCGTACATGGCAGCATGTGGTTTGCCTGAGGAAAGAGAAGATCATGCCATACAGTGTGTGCGTGCAGCCCAGGCAATGCTGGATTTTCTTGAAGAACGAGGAAAGACAGCTAAGATCAAATGGCAAATGCGTGTTGGAATTCACTCTGGTGGCCTGGTAGCTGGAGTAGTGGGCACGAAGAAGTTTACCTATGACGTTTGGGGGGATACTGTAAACACAGCAGCTCGCATGGAGAGTAACGGAGAGCCTGGAAGGATAAATATTTCAAAAGCCACATCAGAGATAATCAGTGATTATTACGAGCTTGAGTTCAGAGGTAAAATTGAAGCTAAAGGAAAGGGCGAAATAGAAATGTTCTTCGTTGGGAAACCTAAAAAGGCACTTAAAAAAGAGAAGAAGGTAGTTGAGAAGGCACCGATTGCTGACATTGAGAAATTTGTTTTCGATATGCTTAAAAAGAAACTTCCAGATGGATTGTATTACCATGGACTCCACCATACCAGGGACATGTACAATTCAACAATTGAAATCGCAGAGCAGGAGGATGTGGAAGGTAATGATCTAAACCTCGTTAGGATTGCCGCACTTTTTCACGATTCAGGATTTACAAAAACATACGAGGATCATGAAGATGCCGGCTGTGTAATAGTGAGGAAGGAACTTCCAAATTTTGGCTACTCTAATGAAGAGATTGAAACCATTTGTGGAATGATAATGACCACGAAAGTCCCCCAAACAGCTAAGACCAATCTCGAAAAAATAATTTGTGATGCAGATCTGGATTATCTGGGGACTGATAAGTTTGAAAGGATTGGAGGAACACTGCTTAAGGAACTCAACGGAAGAGGTGCAGGGTTGGATACTATGAAATGGAATGAGCTTCAAATCAAATTCCTGGAGAATCACGAATATTATACTAAGACCTGTATCAAGTTGCGCGATCCGGTGAAGCAGCAGCATTTGGCAATTATGAAAGAACTGGTTGCAAACGAGCAAGATTAATAAAACCACTTTTACATCACTTAAATTACATCATGAATAGACTAGTCAGTATTGTTGCCTGTTTTGCGTTCCTGACGTTCATAAACGTAGGAAGTGTCACAGCGCAGGAAAATGCGCAAGTAAAAGAGGAAGTTGAAGAGGTTCAGGGACAGGACACAGATGGAGGCTCTGAAAACCCTCATCATCAAGTTGGCGAAGATGCCGAAGGGCCTCATGAAACATCCGCTGAAGGTGACCATGAAGGAGGGGGAGAACACGGGGGTGGCATGGAGCCATTGTTGTTCATCATTGTAGCATTGATAATAGGGGCGGCAACGAGGCATTTTCTGAAGAAAAGTCCACTTCCATTCACGGTTACATTGCTGTTGATCGGTATTGTCATTGGTGTAATGGCCAATAAAGGGGTGTTTGATGGCGCCCTGGAAACGTTTAAAGTGGGGGTGGAATGGGCCGGCCACATTGACCCGCACCTGATATTGTATGTGTTTCTCCCAATTCTGATTTTTGAAGCAGCTTTCGCGCTGGACGTACATATTTTTAAGAAATCTGTGGGTAACGCGATCATCCTGGCGGTACCGGGAATCGTAGTAGCCTTAGTGCTTACTGCAGCACTCATTATGGGGACAGAGGCCATGGGTTGGGGCTTTGATGGGTGGAACTGGGCATACGCTCTCATGTTTGGATCCGTGGTATCTGCAACTGACCCGGTAGCTGTGGTAGCATTGCTCAAGGATCTTGGTGCAAGTAAGAAACTGGGGACGTTGATTGAAGGGGAGTCGCTTTTGAACGATGGAACTGCGATCGTAATTTTCATGGTGATTTATGCGCCAATCGTTGCTATTACATTTACTGCTACAGGTGAGGCGGTGTTTCCTACTGAATCGGCTTCCCCTTTCGTAGAATTTCTTTATGTAGGTCTGGGTGGAACTATACTTGGAATTGTTGTGGGATACGTTGTGGTGGCTTGGGTCAAGAGGGTGTTCAATGATGGATTCGTCGAGATTTCTGTGATTGTCGCGGCTGCTTACTTTGTATTCTTTGCAGCAGAAGATTTTCTTCACGTTTCTGGCGTACTGGGCTTGGTGTCCTACGGACTGGTGATGGCAGGTGTTGGTAAAACACGAATAAGCCCGGAAGTTGGTCACTTTCTTCATGAGTTTTGGGAATTGGCTGCATTTATTGCCAACGTTCTCATCTTTATTATTGTAGGTGTAGTTATCGCCGAACGTGGTGTATTTGATGCAACAGCAAACGATTATCTGCTGCTCTTTATCATCTACGTTGGAATTCATCTGGTCAGAGCTGTGGTAATCCTTATGTTCTACCCAATAATGAAGCGAACGGGATATGGTTTGCCAAAGAAGGATGCTATAGTTGTTTGGTACGGAGCGCTTAGGGGAGCAATTGGACTTGCGCTGGCTCTTATTGTAGCGGGGATCAATCCGGAACAGGTGGCCGCTGCTCTTGAAATAAGCGTTGTACAAGCCGAAGTTGTAATCAATCAATTTCTATTTCTGATTTCCGGTGTTGTGGCGCTGACGCTGCTAGTTAATGCCACCACAATTAAAATGCTGGTAAATGGCCTCGGATTAACGAAGATTCCAGCGGTGAAGGCGATGATGATGACCTCGGCATATGAGGACTTAAAGGAAGATACGGATGATTCAGTAGAGCTTATGAAGGGTGATAGGTTCTTAAGTGGTGCCAATTGGGGTGCTGTGAGAGACTATCTACCCAGCCTTACAGCTCCGGAGATATCTAAGGAAGAACTGGCGGAAATGGACACGTTAGCCGAGACCAGGAGAAGGATTTTGGAGAAGGAGAAGAGTTCGTACTGGCACCAATTCAAAGATGGATTGCTCGGCCCTCAAGCTGTGAGACGCCTGGCGGATGGGGTAAGTGAAACGCTGGATCTCGGTGGCAAGGTAAAGCTCTCCCAACGGGATTATCTGGAGAAACTCTGGGGAACGCCGACAGTACTGAGCAAACTGCAATCAGTTCCTTTGCTTGGAACGCTTGCTAAGAATGAATTGTCCAATAGATTGGCTATGAGTTATGATATTGCTCAAGGGTTCATAGTGGCACAGGAAGAGGTCGCTAAATTGGTTGAAAGTATGGCCGATGAGAAGGAGGGTGGTAGCAATAAGCCTGTTGTTGACGAGGTGAAGGAGGAGATCCAAGCCAATCGGATCCGTGGCCTGCACTATATTAAAGGAATTCGCGAGGCCAACCCTGAAATAGCAGCTGCTATTGAAACCAAACATGCCATTCGTTCGGTATTGAATCACGAGCGAAGCGCCATCAAAAAGCTTCAGAACCAGGGACGCATTGAGGACGATGAAACTGAAAAAATGATTGCTTCAGTAGAGGAGAGGATGAAGAAGCTGATGGATTCTCCTCCTGCAATTAAACTACCTGCACCGCATGACCTGTTGAATGAGATCCCTTGGCTCCAGGGACTTGATGCTGACACCTTCAAGAAAGTGGAAGCGACCGTAGAGGATAAAATATACCAGTCAGGTCAGGCTTTAATGAAAGAAGGTGGACCAGGTGATGGACTCTTCATCATAGCACGGGGTTCGGTTAAGGTTTCGGTAGGTGATATCATTGTAGACATATTAGGACAGGGATCTGTAATTGGAGAAATGGCGGTGCTAACTGGAGTCAGGAGAACTGCAACTGTTACAGCAGATACCCAGGTTACTGCACTGTGGCTTCCTACTGCTGCTATGCAGGAAATAATGAGTGGTTCTGATGAATTGGAGTATCAATTGTGGGATACTGCAGGCAAGCGCTTTGCAATGAATATGCTTGGACGCATGGAGCCTTATAAGTCGTGGAGGAGTATCCGATTCCGAAAATGGCTCGCCGACGGTAAGATCATGACGGCAAGTAACTTTAAAGATGATATGCTGGACCTTCGGGACAGGATTGGAATATTGCTTAAAGGTACAGCTGATGCAACTGGGGGGTCTGGCTCACAAATTCAAGCACCAGCACTTCTGGACAAACAGTTCATTAAGTTGAGTCCAGATGCATGGGTATTTGTTAGGGCTACTGAGAGTAGCTTTGATGAAGACGAGGAGTAAAAGCGCGTCGTGCACAGCCGGATGTTGACAGTTTAAGACAAAATATATCTTAGAGCGAGGTCCGATAGCTATCGGAGTGAACTATCTTATCAAGCACTCTCCTTCAATTTGGATAGATCATAAAGCCTCTTGTATTGCCCTCCCAGTTTGAGCAATTCCTGGTGGGTGCCTCGTTCGACGATCTTACCGTGGTCCATTACCAGGATCCTGTCTGCCGCTTGGATAGTGGCCAGACGGTGAGCAATAATGATAGAGGTGCGATTCTCCGTCAATGCCTGTATCGCCTCTTGAATCAACATTTCGGATTCTGAATCCACCGAGGACGTAGCCTCATCCAAAACCAGAATCTGCGGATTGTGTATATACGCTCTAAGGAATGAGATCAGCTGTCGTTGACCAAGGGACAACATGCCACCACGTTCCCGAACGTCAAATTGATAACCACCGGGCAATTGTTGAATGAAGTTGTGAATACCGACTCTCTTGGCCGCCTCAATGACTTCTTCTTCACTCTTATCCGGATCGTTCAGCGTGATATTGTTCAGGATTGAATCTGAGAAAAGAAATACATCCTGAACCACCACACCAATAGATTTTCTTAGGAACTCCAACTCATATTCCCTGGTGTCAACTCCGTCAACCCTGATGATCCCTTTATTAATCTCGTAGAAACGGCTCAGAATATTGATGATGGAGCTTTTACCCGCTCCTGTAGCACCAACTATAGCAAGTGTCTCTCCTTCACTAACTCTGAAGCTCACTTCCTTTAGAACATACTCTTCATCCTTATACGCAAACCAAACCTTGTCAAACTCAATATTCCCTTTCAGTTTTGCCGGCGAGACAGTTCCTTTATTTTCAATGTGTGCTTGGGTATCTAGAATATTGAACACGCGCTCAGAGCCAACCATCCCCATTTGTAAGGTGTTGAATCGATCAGCCAGTTGACGAATTGGCCGGAACAGCATGAAGATAAAAAGGATGAATGCGAATAAATTACCCAATGTCACAATTCCTTCTATTACGCCTTTAGCGCCCCACCAAACCAATAATCCCAAAGAGATTGCGGACAAAATTTCAACCACCGGGAAAAAGATGGAGAATATCCATACCGCTCTTATTTGCGCTCTCCTGTGTTCCTCATTAACCTTGCTGAATTTCTTAAAGGACGACTCTTCTTTATTGAAGATCTGGATAATGCTCATTCCGGTCAGATGTTCCTGTACAAATGCATTCAGTCTTGCTACCTGAGTCCGGACATCCTGAAAAGCTATTTTAATAGCCTTTTTAAACACGTACGTTGTGACGATCAGCAGGGGCACAGACGCAAGACTAATAAGTGACAAACGCCAGTCAATAACGAACATAGCTACAATTACCACAACTAACTGTAACAGGTCTCCAATTATCACCAAAATTCCTTGTGAGAAGACGTCAGCAATCGTTTCAATATCAGACACCACCCGGGTCACTAAAGTTCCTATTGCAGTATTGTCAAAATACTTCAGTTTGAACCTTGTTATATGAGCGTAAACCTGAACCCTGAGGTCGCGAATAACAGACTGCCCCAACCAGTTCGTCAGGTAAGTATTCACAAATTGAAGCATAGTCTCCAGCAACAGCAGTCCGGTCATTATTAAAGTCATTCTAAGTAGGCCAGCGCCATCAGGCGTAATAATGTATTTGTCTACCGTGTGTTGAATCAAGATAGGCCGTAAGGGGGCGAGAAAAGCGAGAATCACGGTCATGAGCAACCCCAACTGCAACGTCGTCCTGTAAGGCTTGGCATATTGCATCAAGCGCAGTAACAACTTTGTGTCAAATGCCTTTCCAGAAACTGAACTCATCTTTTATCCTCCTCTTTCAAATATCCATCTGGGTAAGAGACTTTATCCAGGAATAGCCCACGTGCAGGGACGGAATACCCAGCTTGTGTTCGGTCCATACTCTCTAGTGTCTTTACGAAGTCTTCTTGAGATATTTTACCTTCCCCAACATCGAGCATAGTCCCTACAATAGCCCTGACCATTCCTCGGAGAAAGCGATTGGCTGTAATTCTGAACTCTAACTCCTGATCATTGGCGGTCCACTTGGCCTCTGTGATATAGCAACTGTTTGTTTTAGTCTGGGTCTTGGACTTGCTAAAACAAGAGAAATCTGTGTGCTCCAGAAGTAGACTGGAACAGCTATTCATTGCGGATAGATCTACCTGCTTATAATGGTAATAGGAATATGACTGACTAAAAACATTTTTCCTCATAATGATGCGGTATTTATATGATCTGGATATAGCGTCAAATCTCGAATTGGCTTGATCGCCGACAGGGTACAGTTTGTGTACGGCTATATCGCCAGGAAGGCAGCCGTTAATTTTGTAAATGAGATCAGAAGAATGGGGTACGTACTTTGTGTCAAAGTGTGCATAGAATTCAGCCGCATGCACTCCGGTATCTGTCCTTCCGCATCCAGTGCAGGTTATGCGCTGTCCTATTACGGAACTCAACGCTTTATTAATTTCCGCCTGCACTGTATTGGCATTGGCTTGTATTTGCCAACCGTGGTAATTGGATCCGTCGTAAGATAGTTTGATGAAGTAGCGTGCCATTGATCATGGAATGCTACAAAACTAACAAAGATAATTAGCTCTTTACAGCAAGGTCGGTCTCCCTACACTATGTTGTATTCGCTCAGTTATTGCGAACGAAGAATTTAGTCACTGAAACGGTGTTAGAGTGGGTAATTCTAAGGAAATACACACCAGAAGCTCTCTCTGGGAGATAGTAGTTCAGTGTTTCATTTGCAACACTCCTCTGATCGTTCCTGGTGATAAATTGTCCTTCCAGGTTGAAGATAGATACTTCTACCGGTTTGGTTTGATCAAAATCAAAGTCAATACTGATCTTGCCATTGGATTGAAGGATGCTTATAGCGTTTCCTGGATTCGTTTCATTATCCAGGCCTACAGAGTTGTCAATAATCTCTATAGGTGCGTTGGCCTGGCTTGAACACACTCCACTGTATGCAGTTAGATAAACCTGGTAATAACCAGCATCTGAATAGGTATGAACAGGATTTTCTTCCGTTGAGTACGTGCCATCTGCGAAATCCCACTCAAATGATTCTGCTCCCGTAGAATTATTGGTAAAAACACCATTTCCTCCCTCTGATAGGAGTACCATATTTGAAGCAATATCGAATTTGGCCTCTACCTTCTCAGGTTCTGTAATGTCCATTGAGCCCGTGCTCATGCACCCATTATTATCTGTAATGGTTACTGAATAGTCACCAGGAGAAAGGCCAAGCAGATCTTCAGAAACTTCAGTGTTTGACCAGCTATAATTGTAAGGTAGCGTTCCACCGGCGACTGATAGATCTATCTCCCCATCACCCTCTCCATTGCAGGTTACATTGGATGTTTGATTGGCATGGCTAAGTGCTGAAGGTTGCCCTACTGTAACGGAAGTACCGAGTTCGCATCCGTTTTCGTCTTTAATGATTGCATCATACAGACCGCTGCTGAGTCCGTTCACAGTTTGCGCAGTGTCACCATTCAACCAGGAATAAGTGTAGTCCCCAGTTCCGCCAGATGCCATGAGCTCAATGTTTCCATCGCTGCCTCCAAAGCAGCTGGGCACATTAATTACGGATAGGACAGAAATAGCCTGAGGTTCGGTTATGTTGACTTCCTCCGTAACGTCAATATTATACCCTCCTTGATCACTTACATGCACAGTGTAAAGTCCTGGTGCTAATCCTGTTACGGTATCAGGTGCCCAGGAATTCAACGACGCTTGTAATGTATCGCCTTTATCGTTGAGTAGCGCATAGTTCCAGGGCCCATTTCCCAATGGGGTTATATTCACACTACCGTTATTCAGTCCGTTACAAGTAATGTTGGAAGTTGATTGTGTGAATCCCTTTTTCAAGCGAAGCATAAACCTCGGATTGGATGAAAGCGTGTTGACTGAAAAAGCATAAGTGCTGTCAGTCATTAAATCTGTAATAGTCCCTGTAAGAAGATCTTCCAAAATAAGTAACGACGCTGGTGGAATATTCAAATTTGATTTCGAGATACTTATTGAGTATGAACCGGTACTGGGAAACAACGCCTTTACCGGAATATTGAATTCATCAATTTGGTCAGACATGCTATTGATTACAAGGTCGCTATTATTGACCACTGTAGATATGTTGGGTATTTGCGTGTTGGAATTCATGAGTTTGTACCCGTCAAAATCATCTAAACTATCTGATGCTCCAGCGTAGAATCTGACTATTGCTTCATCCTGATAACCATTATTGGTAACGGATAGTTTCATATAGGGTATAGGTCCTGTTGTTTTTAAGAAGCTGACATCTGTACTTGACTTTACACCTTCTGTCATTGACAATGCCGGATTAAATCCAGTAGCTTTTACCCAAAATCCCTGTGATGAGGCGATATCTTTTGTCCCGCCATTGGTGCCTGGCCCACCTGCAGGATAAGTGGCGTATGAACCGTCTTCTTTATAAATATAGATTGTCGAGCCAATATTGGTCTTTGTCCAGTACGGAGAGTTCCAATCTATTGAGGATGGATAAGGGTTGCCAACCATGTTCCAACCATCTTCAGAGGTAGGTTGGGAAACATCATCAGTATATGTTACTGGCAAAGAAATGTTGCCGGAATTCACCGGACCGGTGACCGCAAATGTCAGTGGCAAGGGTCCCAGATACACCCAGTACCCTGTGCCAACAATAATTGGGTCGCTCACATCCGTTGGTGCGACATAACCGTTTGAGTTTGTGCCCATTGTGGGTTCATCATAGGTGTAAATAGATGTAAACCCAAAACTGGGAGCATCAGAACCAGGGAAGCCGGCAGTAGAGAAATCATCATCCCAGTCCGCAAGAGTTGTTCCAGATACAGGCGTTGAGAAGAACCTCCAGTTGTTATCACCTTGTTGAACATAGCGTTGTGCTGTAACATCACCGGTAATACTCCCTCCGGTTATCTCAGCTATCCTGGCTGTGCTGCTTTGTTCCGAAAGCAATACAAAGGAATTATTGGTGTTAAACACTCCATTTGTCAGGGTTAATGTACCTGCAAGATCCTGGGTGCCGCTGATGGCGTTAACGCCGACGGCATTGTCGATTTCCAGATCATGAAATTTCGTGTCTCCCTGAATTTCCTGGAGGGATGTTCCATTAAAGGTAACACTTCCCGACCTGGCTGAAAAACCCGGGAAAGTTACGTCGCTGCTGTTCATCCAATTTCCAAGAATGGAAATGTTGTAGTTGCTTGTTGTAACATCCAGATGGCCCGTGTAATTGATTGTGAGATTCACCATTGCAACATTGCCGGTAAGGGTTATGGTATCACCCGCGCATATAACAACATGATCTGTTGCTGAAGGTGTAGTAAGGGCTTCGCTGCCACCGCAACCGGCAGTGGACCATGTATTGGTACTGCCCCAGTCACCATCGGCTCTTGAATAATAAGTAGTCTGTGCAAAAACCGATGAGATACTAAAGGCAGAGCATATCAAAATAGCGGCCAACTTGCTGGTTGCATTGGCTGAATGGGTGGTAGTTGTTTTCGTTTTCATGGTTCGATATTTTTATAATTAAATCAATCGCAAGTAAGCAATGTTCGCCTGACCGTGGTAACCTATACTCCACGTATTGTTGCAGATGTAAGATTTTGTTGGAATTTGTAGACGACACCCGCCAGGATTACCTGAGAAAGAAGTCCTGGAACTATAGAAACTTCATCCAACCTCAATGACAAAACAGGCATGTATTCCCATTTTGAGATCATAATTTCAGCGCTCTAAAATTGAATTTGATTCTCAAATCAGAACATCACTGATTCCCTGATCAAATAGCAATCCTGATTCCCACTTTGAGAGCATAATTTAAATAAATGAGAATGAGATTATGTGTTTTTCTATCAGGTGGTATTCAAAAACCCAATTTTGGTGTAATCATGATTCCCAATTTGGTATTAATTTTCCCGTAAACGGAAAGTTCCGGTAATCTCAGATTTTTTAAGTCATTGAAAATCAGTTATATATGAATTATGGCATAAAGTTTACAGTAGCAGGTTAAGCCTATTCATTTTATTACCTAAAACGATGGACCCATAATAGCAAAGCCGGGTGCAATAAATTAGAAAGCTATGGAGAAAAGAAACCTAACATCAGCGGCATCTTTTGTATTAGCACTAATGTTTACTCTAAGTGCCAATGCACAAGTCACTACATATCCACACACAACCGACTTTGAAGGAACTGTGGATTGGATTAACGTTACCGGAGATGACGGAAGTTGGTATTTAGGTACCAGCACACCATCTGGCGGCACAGGGCCTCAATCTGGTGATCACACCACGGGGAGTGGGAAATTTTACTTTACTGAAACTTCTCCCGGTGCAACATGGAATGGACAAATTTGGCTGGACTGCACATATGATATGAGTTCATTACCGACTGCCAGCATCGACTTTTGGTACTATATGTATTCTTCAAATGGTGGTGCCAATGGACCAGGAAAGTTACAATTGGATGTTCATGATGGTATATCGTGGACGTATGATATATGGAATGACGGTGTGACTAATACTACTGCATGGCAAAACGCAACCGTAGATTTATCTGCGTATGCTGGATTACCTAGTGTAACATTAAGTTGGACCAATTATACAGAAACTTGGCAATCTGATATATCTTTAGATGATATTGTAGTTGATGGCGCATCTGGCTGCGCTGCAACCCTTCCCCAAACTCAGAGTTTTTCAAGTGGCGCATTGCCTTCTGGATGGAACTCATACGAGACCACTGGTGATGGCTGGAAGTTTACATCAAATCCGGGTTATGATGCAGCTTTTGGTGGTGCAGGGAATAACAATCATGCAAATGGCACACATGCCTGGATAGACTTTTCTACGCCTGATGCAGGTGTAATTTTGGAGTCTCCTGAATGGTGTACCGGTGGTGCAGCAACTGCAGATTTGACATTTTCATTTTTCAGCTATAACACCCGACCCAATCCTTCACCTGATAACGTTTTATATATAGAAGTCTATGATGGTGCCAGTTGGATTATCGCGGGAACGATTCAGCAAAATGTTTTGGGGTGGCAAACTTCGTCTTCATATACGCTTACAGGATACCCGGACGGCCTGGGACAAACTGCCGTAAAATTTAGGTTTAGAGGTGAGCCCAGTAGTGGGAGTCAGCCGTGGTTCAATGACCTTCTCATCGATGACATAGATGTATCTGTGGGTTGTGCTAGTCCGCCTACTTGTGACGCAGGAGCTAGCGTTAGTAGATGTGAAGGGTCCTCTATTAAGCTCAAGGGAGCCTGGGGTGGATCAGCTACTTCTTCCACCTGGACTAGTTCGGGTACAGGTGTTTTTGATGATGCCAGCATTGTTGGTGCTACCTATACTCCTTCACCTGGGGACATAAATGCTGGCAGCGTAACACTTACCATTACTACTGATGATCCTGACGGTGGCGGGCCTTGTGTTGCGGCAAGTGATGATATGACGCTTACCATTGATGCTGCCGCTACGGTTTCAGCAGGTGCTGCCACTACTATTTGTTCCGGTTCTACACATGCTACACTGGGAGTATTCGGTGGTGGCGCCTCTTCTATCCTATGGACAACTTCTGGTACCGGTGGATTCTTAGATGACACTGATCCTACTACCACTTATACACCTACCGCTGCGGATATCACTGCAGGTAGTGTAACACTTACCATTAATACTGATGATCCTGCCGGGTTTTGTGGTAGTGTATCTGACAATATGCTCCTGACCATTGATAAACCAATAACCGTGTCGAATGCTGGTCCGGATCAGGACCTTTGTAATGTGACTACAACGACACTGGCTGGTAACACACATGCTATTCCTGAAACGGGAACATGGACTACTGTCTCAGGCACCGGAACAGCGTCCAGTGTAA
>JYMV01053206.1_pt1 | contig 48603 bp, 39 predicted proteins | sample 338911 | NCBI WGS metagenome assembly JYMV01 (sample SAMN03354496, study PRJNA234377) | hydrothermal vent metagenome | biome: Deep sea; feature: Hydrothermal plumes at the Eastern Lau Spreading Center, Western Pacific Ocean; material: Seawater | place: Tonga | collected 2009 | depth 2000 m m | reverse complement strand
TTGCGCCCGGCGCAAAGGTGAAGAAGGTCGCCGGCGGCATGCAGTTCACCGAAGGCCCGGTGTGGCTGCCTGATAAGAAGAAGCTTATTTTTTCCGACATTCCCAACAGCAAGCTTATGCAGTGGAACGAAGCAGACGGCTTGTCCGTCTTTCGCCAAAGCGACCACGCCAATGGCAACATCCTCGATCTTCAAGGCCGGCTCATCTCGTGTCAACACAGTGCCCGCAACATCGTTCGAACGGAGACCGACGGCAGTATCACTGTGATGGCGGAGAAGTTCGATGGCAAGCGGTTCAACTCGCCCAACGACGTGGCAGTGCGATCCGACGGGATACTGTGGTTCACTGATCCCCCATGGGGCCTGTGGGAGGTGAACGAACCGCCAGAGATTCCCGGCCACTGGGTTTACAAGCTCGATCCAACAACCAGGCATGTCGAAGCGATCGTCAAAGATCTTGCCATGCCCAACGGCATTGTCTTCTCACCGGACGAGACTCGCCTCTACATCGCAGACACCGGCGGAAACAAGAAACACCCGGACCCCAACTTCCGGAAGCTCTCGGCTGGTATCCACTGCTACGAAGTGAACAAGGACGGCAAGCTTGGCAGGAAACTGTTCCGAACCGAGGCAGGCAGTGACGGGATGGCCGTCGACATCAAGGGTAACCTGTACACAACGCAGGGAAGCAAGGTTCACATCTTCAATGCCGACGGCAAAAAGCTGGAACAGATCGACGTGCCGGAGAGTCCCGCCAACGTCTGCTTCGGCGGCAACGATTACAGAACGCTGTTCATCACCGCTCGCACCTCGGTTTACAGCGTTCGCCTGAAGCATCCGGGCGCGAAGCCCAAAGGTAAGAAGTAATGATCGAAATGAATCACATTTTCACGACCACCATGATGAAACACGTACTTGCTTCTGTGGCTCTGATGCTGATCACTACCGCACCAACAACGCAAGCGGCCGAGGGCGAAGATCACATTCTCAAACCTGGCCAGTTCCCGCCACCGAATAGTGGAACATACCTCGCCGGGGCGGCTTGCGCCTGGATGGGGACCCTGGCGGCCATCATCACGTGGATTACTTCGCCATGCTACCCTACGGCATAATCTGGTATAATGGAACACCAGCGGAGCTGCGAGACATTCCCATCGGTACCCATGTGCATGGCTACTTTTATTTGCCGCCGGTGGGAGAGGAAAAAACGATTCCGCCGCTTCCGGAGAGTCAGCAGCAATACACCCTCAAGCGCAACCATGCCATTTCGCTGGAAGACGACTTCAGTTTCTACCAACGTCGGGGGCAGGCGTGGAAGGGTGAGTGATTCGCAGTTAGTGTTTATCAGCGTACGTTAGCGGTTTTTTCGCTGCTGCTGGTTCTTTGGCCGCTCGCTGTACCGTCGATGGCGCAGAAAAAAGCTACCAATATTAGAGCATTACTGGTTGTTTTAGACATGGAAATATTGCTGATAAGTCAGGATTTGTATTTAAGCCAAATTATAATATCGAATTTAATACAACCTCAAGGATATGATAAACAAGATGAACAGAATTTCTCCTGAACTGCACGGCACAACAGTTAAACGTCCGGAAGACTTTGACGATTTCTGGGATCACCTCCTCACACAATCAGTGGAGATTCCATTAAATATGACAATGGAATTAGTACCATTGCGCTGTACGCCGGAAGTAGAAGTTTATGACGTGCATTATGACAGCCTGGATGGTGTGCGCATTTCCGGCTGGTACTGCCTACCGCGTGAACGGACTGAAAAACTGCCGGCCATTGCTCATATGCCCGGCTACAAAAGCGATCCGTCCATCCCGCGCAAACTGGCACAGCAGGGATATGCTGCCTTCAGTGCAGCACCCAGAGGCAAGATTCGCAGTAATCATCAGTTCAACCCCGGTTATCCCGGTCTATTGACCTACAATATCGTTGACCGCAACACCTATGCTTATCGTGGTTTCTACATTGACGCAGTAAGGGTAATCGATTTTCTGCTGTTTCGGGATGAAGTCGATAGTAAGCGTATCGGAGTTATGGGCAGTAGTCAAGGCGGAGGGCTGACAATTGTCGTGTCAGCCTTACGACCCGAAGTCAAAGCTGCTGTAGCCGGTGCGCCTTATCTTTGCGGGTTCATGGATGCCATCAAATTAACTCATACTTACCCCTATCAAGAAATCCGTGATTATCTGCGACTCTATCCGGAACGGGAAGAAGCCGTTTGCAACACATTGTCTTATTTCGATGGCATCAACTTTGCCCCACGCATTACCTGTCCTATTATGATCTACATTGGTTTGCAGGATAATGTATGTCCACCGGAAACTGGCTTTGCTGTCTTCGACGCCATAGTAACCCAAGATAAGCAAATTCATCCTTACGATGGACATGGACACGATGCGGGTGCTGTCCACCATAGTCGATTGATAAACGATTTTTTAAAAAATCATCTTTCTCTTTCGTAAAGGAACAACCGAATGTCTAATACATCTCAATCAGGAGACTTTGAGGTCTTCTGGCAAAAAGTTTGTCACCAATTGGAGTCCGTTTCCATCGCTCCAGAGGAAGAAATCATCCCCATCCGATCCACCGAGTTCTGTGACTGCTACACTGTCAAATTTACCGGTATTGGCCCTTATCGATTGTTTGGGTACTTGAGTATCCCCCATGGCCAAGGCCCGTTCCCCACGCTGCTACTTGGGCCGGGTTACCATAGCGTTGTAGAACCCTTACCACAAGGAGACGCCAATGAAAAGCGTAAACGATTTCTCATATTCTCAGTCGCAGGCCGTGGACAGCGAAACGCAGATAAACCATTCGCCGCCATTTACCCCGGGTTGATGACTAAAGGAATCGATGATCCAGATACTTACATTTTTCGTGGTATCGTGGCAGATTGGTTAAGAGCAGTGGATTATCTGCTGACACGTCCTGAAGTCGACCTCAGCAAACTGGGAGCCATCCAGAAAGACGATCTACCGCTGCTGATATCGGCGTTACGACCTGAAGTAACGCATCTTGTGGCTACGCCAAAATATTTCTATCCCTCCCACAACCAACAGCCCGAAGAGGTCACGGACTATCTGCGTCTCTTTCCAGAAAAGCGAACACTCGTCGAACGAACACTTTCTTTCTTCAATCTGATTTCCTTCGCTCCCAGTGTTCAGGCAAAAACATTACTATGGGGAGATTCAAAGGAACTCAAACCGTTGATTTCGGTACTAGAGGGAGAAACCGAGATCCGAATGAGCGAGCGTTCTTCTTACAAGGATGGTCTCTTTCAAGAGCGTTGGATCTCCAATCAATTTGGATTTTCAGATTCAATCATACCTTGGCACTGGCAGTAAAACGAACCAAAGCAGATAAAAGTGGCAGGAACGCGATCCACCAATCCAAATTAGCCAACATAAGTTAAATCAACTCAGAACGACCAGATTGCAATCTTGATCTATAATCTAGTGCAGAATCAATCGTATTGAAAATATCACACTGGGGTTGGTAGCCAATTCGCTCTCTGCTCTTGCTGAGGTCAAACTGATAAAAGGTTGGATTTTGCGCCAAAAGACATAGATCAACGTATTCCATCCCCAACGTTTGGGCTAAATAAGGAATTGTCGTTTCCCAAACAAATGGTGCCGGAGCAGCTAGCTGGAAAATTTCCCCTATTGATTGCGAGTTACCAATTGCGACCTGAAAGGCCTGAACGAGATCTCGGACATCAAGGATGTGTTTCTGGTAAGACCTTCCATTTTCGTCCCTGGCAATGACTAGTTTTTCCTCTTGGTGCACGAGAAGTTGTTGTTGAGTTTCGCTAGCAGCACCCGTAGTTCGTTTTTCATAGATGTGTTGCCAGTGACTAAGGTAAAACTGTCGAAAGTTCAAGATCTCGTCCGCTGCAACCACCAGCGCGAACCGAAAAATGGTGATCGGGACACATCGACTGAGGAAATAGCTCATGCACATCTCCTCACCCAAGATTTTTGACAAAGCGTACCAGCCACTCGGTGTTCTTGGCATCAGGTCTTCACGAATCGGCTCGGTCAATCCACCAGCTGGATATTTGCTGTAAATGGCATCTGTACTGGCAAAGAAAAAGTGTTGAACCTGTTGTTCTGTAGCCGCTTCTAGCATATTGAAAGTCCCCCCCACATTGATCTGAAAATAGTCGTCATGGGTGAAAGGCCCTCCCGCTTGGAATGCTGCCCCTAGATGACAGACGACCTCTATCCCTTTCATGGCCCGACGCACATCCTCAGCCTCTGTTAAACTTCCTTCCACTAAATCGACTGACAACCCATCCAACTTTGCTACACTAGGATCAGCATTCCAAACTAATCCACGCACTTGATGTCCGTCGGAGACAAGAGCTCGAGCCAAGTGCACACCAACACGTCCTGTGATTCCCGTAATCAGAACTCGCATAGTCGTATTTCCTTTAAGGATAATTTCTCGCAAACTTTTTCATTTCGAACCCTACTGTTTACGCTAACAGAGGCCAAATCAATCTTAGTCTAAAACAAACTCTGCTATTTGTAAATACGCAAGCCTGCACTTCATATTTCGACAAGGCATCCACAAGCCTCTTATCTATGACCCCTTAGTTACCATTCCCTATATCTTCAAATATTTCCATGCAGAGATGTGGGGGTGTACTCTTCCCCTAATGCGCCTTAATATGTGAAGGGACAACAACTCTAACTGCATAATTAGGTTCCATGCTGAACTTCCTGCTTTATACTACGAAAAGGCAAATTCACTAGATAGGAAGGTTTCAGCCCAAGTGTAGGTTTGAGGAATCGACGGTTCAGCTTCAGCCCTATTTTTGGGCTGTAAGCATCGAGCCCGTTTCTGAACAGTTGCTTGATTTCATCCAGCGTTAGCTCGGAAGTAAGATCTTTCTAGATAGGGAGCAGAAAATATCTTGACAGATGAAGTGTAGGTGTTGGACTAATCGTTCAGCATCTTTCGGGTGCCGTGTAGCCAGTGTAGTACTGAACTCACGTTTGCCAAAGGTGTAGCGGAACTGGGTGGGAATGAAACAGCGAAATGAGTAGTGTTATTTTCCTCTTTTCGATGTAGGTACTTAGCTGACACAGGTCAAAGTGGGGCCCTGAAGCCAAATCATCAGCTAATCTTAGCCTCATCTCATTGTTACCGTGTGCTAGCAACATCTCCATTTTCATTTCACAAAAGGCCATTTTTACTTTCTACCTACGCTGGTATCGAGGTCAGAGAAGCCAGCAGCCATTTAGTCTCCTGACAGAATTGGGTGTAGTGGATGATCCCAAGGCCCGCCAGCAGTCATCTCATCTGCGGCACCCGCCGCATCCCCTCCGCCCGTAAAACGGACATAATCAGGAATGTAGATAATAGCAAAAGCACGTCGCGGTCGATCCGAACTATTAGCACCAGCATGATGAAAAGTACAGCCGTGATGAAAAGTAACGCCTCCCGCCGGCATCTCCATTGATACCGAAGCCGATAGCTGGCACTTTTCCTTTTCCATCTTCTTGACGATACTTTCGCCCTCTTTTCCTAAAGCAATTGGCTCTAATTTACCAAATTTGTGGGACCCGGGGATGAAGTGCAGACAGCCGTTTTCCATGGTCACATCGTCAACTGCTACCCAAGCAGAAAGAGATCCGATCGGATCCATCGGCCAGTAAGGGGAATCTTGATGCCAGTTGGTTTCTTTGCTAACTTCACCAGAGGGTTTTATCATGGCATGATCATGGTAAATACGAACATGCCGACCTCCAGATAGACGTCGTGCGGATTCAGCTAAACGTTGATTGAGCGAATAAAATTTAACCGAAGGATAATCGCACCAAAGGTTCACCATCTGATTGAAGACTCTTTCGTAATCTTCTGATACACGCCCTCCATTTTTTGCCCCAAGGATGCGATCTCGGTTGCAAGCAATAGCGTCATCAACCGCATCACCAAGATCTTCAATCTCTTTCTCAGTGAAGAAATTAGGATATTGAATAAAACCATTTTCCTTATAAAACTCGATATCTTCTGCCCCAGTTGGGCAATTTGTTGTCTCCACTTTGTTTGCCTGCTTTATTATTTATTACATATATAATTATGTGGTGAATTTTAAATTAGACGCCGTAATATTAGCGCTTTCAACAAAATAATGCAATTCTAAATGCTGCTCTGATGATATCAGCTGTTTGTTAACCAAACCAATAAGAGTAAAGCTGTGTCTGACGCAGATTAAAGCGCAGGTATACTTCCTGTTCCAGGAGTTCTGCCATCGTGCCCTCTTGCCCTCTTGCCACTGCGTCTGAACAGCCGTGTGGTTGCCATGGATGTCAGTGGAGGCAGCCAATGAGGTGCCATCGACCGAAAGCACCTCAACACTTAACTCTCCTTACCTCTGCATTCAGGTTGAGGAAAAGCTCCTTCCCGTTTACCTTGAAGGATTTGGTTAGCAAAGTACCTTCCTTTTCAGCCGCATCCAGCGAGATGAACCCGTCCCGACGCAACATGGCCAGGCAAACTGCTCCAGCATCCGGCGTGTAATCTTCGTAACCTGGATCCTCGCCAGACGTGATGAACGCGTATTGCCTAACTCCCGTATAATAGAACCACAATTCGTTCCCACGCTCGAGTGGAGATGACGGACCTCTCATCGTCTGTGTATCGTACGCTCCCCCACCCAGTGGCGACGTATCAATGAACGGCTTACGATTGCCCAGACGCATCCAATTTTTCAGATCGCGACTACATACCAACTGAACGTGGTGAAAACCCGTATAGTCTCCGTATTTGCGAACGAGCCCCAAAATGTACGACGAAAGGTGCATCTTGTTAAAGCCCAGCCAGTCCATGGGTACCTTGCCGGTGTGATGAAAAACTGTGGGCATACCGATGAAGATCCCTTCGTAAAGAAACACGCCCATGTTATAGATTTGTATGCTGTAATGTTCCGGTGTGTTATATTCAGTTTGCCTGAGATTCGGGTTGGCCAGCCGAGCTTCAATGACTTGATGACCCATCTCCTGATCCTTGGCATCGGCATAAAATACCACGCCATAGTCCTTCCAGGCCTTGAAATCACGGCTCGTCGCTATAGCCACTGCCCGTCCATATGGTCCGTCACGCTTGACCGTATGAATAAACAGCCCCTCTTTCGGATTGTAGGAGAAGTTGTACTCATCAGAACTTGGAATCGCTGGCACATCGAGCTTGGTCCAGTGGATCCCATCGGGGACGCGGCGAAACCATGGTTTCCCATCGCTGCCTTGTAGCGGTACTCCGGATCCGAATCATGAGGATCACGCACCGCCATGCTCACGCCGTTAGTCTGCTTGGGCCCCGCCGTCCGTGCAGGCCGTCCGGGCTTGTGCGATAGCTGTCATCCGTGCCGATGACCCAGAACTTGAACAGCTTCTCGTCTGGATCCCAGACCGGTGTTGAAACAGTTTGGATGGTCTGCTGCGGCGTGGAACTTCGTACCACAGCACCGCGCTTCTGCGGTTGGTGAAACGTTCGGGTCAGGTTTCTAACCTCTGCGATGCCTGCATCGTCTAGGAACAACTGCCGCTGATCGATAGGCACTTCGAAAGAAGACATTATCTGTTCCTTAAACGTTTTTGACCCGCTGCCATCTTAATACCTTTTGGGCATGCGGAGATAGAGCCTTCCACAATTCATGAGGAAGGTGAGGCTCAGTGTATTCATGCAACCAGTTATTAAAAACCCAAGGTCGGCAAAAGGCCATACACAGCTCGTCACGTGGGTGATCTGACCGATTGGGCGTCCCCCGATGATAGGCACGTCCATCCTGCACCCAGAGCGAACCTTTCTTCAAATTTAAACGGATTGGATGATATTGCGCACGTCGATTGATACCTGGGCCAAGAACATCATCCATTTCAGCTTGTAGATCCTCATCGGCAACATACTGGGTACAGGGAATGACTTCAAAACTACCATTTTCTTCACATGTATCTACCAGCGGAAACTTAACACCAACCTGAAAGGCAGGAGTCATAAGTCCTGGAAACAAAAGTTGGCAGTCGCGGTGCCAATTCTGATAGTCTGCACTGGGAACAGGAATGTTTGAGTCAAAGTGTGACCAAACATAATCTGATCCCAACACTTGCTCAAGAAATTCAACAAGTGCCGGAACCTCAAAGATCTCTTCATCAACAAACGGACTTTCAAAAGGCACGCGAACATTATAACGATATCCACCCCGATTTCCAGATTCTCCCTGTCGTTTAATGCCATCATTCCGAATTGGCACCCATGCTTGGAGGATCTGGTCAATCGTCTCCAATGGGATAAAGTCCTCAAAAACAACGAAACCATTGATTCGCCATTCTTGCATCAGCCGGTCAATGTCAAACTCCTTGCTCATCATTACCCTTTGTTTGATTGATTAGACATAGATATCCATCGTTTAATCTATACCTGGAAAAACAGGAAAAAGCGATGCATTGCTAAGAAATTGAAGACAAAACACCGATCTGTCGCAAGATGCTCTTTTTAATTTTGCAGATCATAGTGTACGCCGGATCAAAGACGTTGCCAACGTCATATTCCACGCATTGCCCCAACAGGATATGTGCTGCGCGCTTTTCTAATCCGAGTTCCACTAGCCAGTGAATCAACTCTGTTGTCGCATGTTGCAGGGCTTGATCCAACGGACGAGCGTTACCCGCCGTTAAAATATAACTATCATTTTCAGCCCGAGGCCAAGCGACATTACCGCCTTTAATTAAATTGACTGTGAATTGGACATCAAAGGAAATCTCAATTCCTGTACCGACAATCTCTCCGTCCCCCTGTACCGCGTGCCCATCACCCAAATGAAATAACGCACCGGCCACAAAAACCGGCAAATAAACAGTAGCCTCTTCAGCGAAACCACGATAATCCATATTTCCACCGTGTGTTGATGAAGTAGCGGTAGAAATGGCTTGACCTCTGGGCGGAGCAACGCCGAAACAACCTACCATTGGCTCGAGCGGAATTATAAATTTGCCTAATTGTGTGTCTGGAGAAATTAATGTTGCTGTCCATTTTTCTACGTCAATTTCCCATTCTGCTTCCCCACTCTCCGGCATCTGTGAAGCGACATACCCGGGATCAAGAACATTCGGTGCAACCACTGTCGCTGTTCGACCAATTCTTCGGTTGGGTTTCAGTTGATCAAAATAAACCGATAAAGTATCTCCCGGTTCGGCATTCTCAATATAAAACGGGCCTGTTTGTGGATTACCCCTGGGCGTAACCGATTGATCCAATTTGTCTCGGCCACCACTATCTACAGTCGTTGTAATAACGGTATCACCACTCTCAATATGCAATACAGGTTCGTGCGCTCCGATCGCTGTGTAATAAACAGTTGGTTGAAAATTATGGACTGCCATCCGTATTCTCCCTATTTATATTTTTTGATTTCAGATGATTAGTGGTTAAATAATTTTAAGATGTTCAACATTATAGCAAAAATCATCTTGAATCAGAATCAACATTTCTTCTAATTCAAGATATTCCGAATTCGTCGTATGCCGTAAAAAAAGAACCCGCGAGTCCAAATCGACTAGCTATCACACAAAGTACCAATGAAATAGCCTAAGCAATCAATTGAAGTGGATTTCGAAAGATTTGGTTGAAGACCACATTCCCCAGTTCGATAGACAAAAGCTATTCCTGACTCCCACTGCAATACTAGAAACAGCCAATCTTTCCTTATTAGATACTAGCATTTTTAGTTATCGCTAATCAGTGCCGTTGACATTCCTTAATTGACCTCTAATTGCGATTAACTTATAATGACTTAGTATATCAAAAGCTGGAGTTTGATAATACACAAAATCATCTGCTTTTGTGGCAACGAGGTAGTTAAAGAAAGAGCTATCGACAATAGGTTCTGCTCGGCAAAATTGCCTTCTCCAGAGTTGAGAGAACGAATTGGAAAGCCCGGATGAGGTTTGCACGACTAACCCAGGCAATCGAATTAAACGTTTATAAAATCTGATGTACGTACCCGACAGACCGTATTTAAGTCAGTATATATCTGAACTTGCTTGATGATGCGAACAAGAATCCCAACACAACATGCTGAGTAGAAAGGAATCTGCTATGCCTACACAAAATAATTCCTCCACCAAACCCGTTATTTTTGAACAGAGTCGCTTGGGATACGTGGACATCGATGCGATAGATCTGCCCCGCACCAACGCTGAGAGTAAACCTGTTATCGAGCTTACCCCAGAACAAAGGTACCTGTTTGATACGCAGGGCTGGCTACTAATACCGGGTTTGCTGAGTGAGGACGAAGTCGATCAGATGCGAGCCTTCTGCTATCGCATACACCAACAACCAGAGTCCCTACCCGAAGCTCAGCGCTGCACAATCGCTGGGCCTCTGGAGCAACTGACGGACCACCCTTTCATCGTTGGTTTCATGAACGAGTTCCTAGCTCATCCAGACCTTTCTAGCCAAGACTGCTATGGTTTCCGCATGGAATCCAGTTCCTTAACCATTCGGTCGACGGGCGAAGGGACTGTTGGCCCGCACAATGGTCACGGACTGATGCGGCTACCGGGTGATTCGCACAACTACCGTTGCATCCCTGGCCAAGCCCGCAGCAGCTTGACCTGTGTGGTTTGGGAATTGAATGAGGTCGAATATGGTTGTGGAGGAACTCTGCTCATCAGCGGCAGCCATAAGGCCACCTATCTTGCCCCAGAATCTGTGCAAAATCCCAACTCGCCGCTGTGGGTGACTTATGGCTGCCCGGCTGGTTCCCTGCTCATCTTCGCCGAAAGCACCACGCACTCTGCTTCACCGTGGAAAAGTGCAGAGAGAGATAGAGTCGCCATTTTTAGTCGCTACAATTATGTGAACAGCAAGTGGCACAAGTGGGAACCCCACCCGGAACTGCTAGAGTCTTTTCCTCCTAAACGTCGTACCCTTTTCCGACCTGTCCACGTTGAGGGCAACCTAGTTTCTCCAGTCTGAAACCTAAAATTGCCTTTTCTTCCATCTACGAATGCCATGGGATGAAGACTCATTGGAGTACTGAGTCCCTGATACGTGCAACCGAAAAAGCTGAGGCGATCGATTGTGGCATCGGGCCATGCAACAGTTGCTGGCTTTGGTAGAACCGGCCATCGCCGTCTTTACCCATAGCGATATGCGGAAGAAGTACAGCCTATCTGATACCGCCGTTAACCACAGTACGCCTTCCATAAGCCGAAACGGACGAATTGGCCGCACGAACCATCCTGTAGCAGAGCTGCAAGGATAAGGAAGAAGTGTCACTGATAACGGTAATGCTGTCATTGGATTTAGTGATACGAAGATCGACAGCACCACCAATTCGCTGACGGAATCTTCACTACCGTCTGTTCCTCATCCATCACCTCTTCAGACTGAAGACAGAACATCTTAATTAAAGCAAGATCTGTGACCGGCAGCTGGTTACCACCTCTGATCTGATAGTGGGCCAAGTAGCCATTTTAGTCAACTAATTCACCCTCTCTTGGCATGGAGGTTTCTCTGCTTGACAGCTTTCTGCCCAGCATCATACGTACTCCAGTATCTTATCGACTCTCCTAAGCTATCATGACACAATGATTAATGGATAAGTGTCAATGTCTGAAATACTTCATATGGTATGATAACGTTTACAAAATCCGAGTGCAGCCAATAAGGGAAGGTATGAAAATCGATCGAATTGATGTCTATTATGTTGAACTGCCATTGATCTATCCTTGGCGAACAGCTTATGGTGAGGACGCCACTATTGATTCGGTATTGATACGCATGATGTCTGGTCAACACGTTGGTTGGGGGGAGTCCACGCCCTTCAAGGCACCAGCTTATTCACCCGAAACTGCCATGTCCGTTTATCATACAATAACCGAGTTTATTGCTCCAGCTTTAGTAGGACAGGAATTCGAAACGGCTGATCAACTGATGGCCACCTACAAGTGGATCAAAGGAAACCCGTTTGCTAAAGCGGGCCCGGAAATTGCCTGGTGGATGCTTAAGGCTGAAATAGAAGATGCACCATTGTATCAGTTGCTAGGCGGCACTTTTAGAAATGTTGAGGCAGGTGCTGATTTCGGCGTACAGGATTCGATTGATATGCTGCTGGGAAAGATTGAAGGTGCTGTTAATGATGGATTTAAACGGGTTAAACTTAAAGTGCGTTCAGGTTGGGATTTAGATATGTTGCAGGCGGTACGTTCCACCTTCCCGAAACAGACTTTCCATATCGATTGTAACTCCGGATACACACTAGAAGATATCGACTTCTTCAAGAAAGTGGATGAACTAGGTTTGGCTATGATTGAACAACCGCTATACCATAATGATCTACTGGATCATGCTGAATTACAGAAGCAGATTGGCACTCCTGTTTGTCTGGATGAGTCAATTGACTCAGTACGCGCTTTTGAGTGGGCCTTGAAACTAAAATCGTGTCAGATTCTTAATATTAAGACTGGTCGTGTCGGCGGATTATCAGTGGCAGTGAAACTACATAACATGGCACGTGACGCGGGTATTCCCTGCTGGGTTGGCAGCATGCTGGAAAGTGGGGTTGGCGCCGGTATCTTGATTGATCTAGCAACGCTTGATAATTTTACTTATCCTGGAGATCTGTTTCCTAGCCGGTTTTTCTACCGTCAGGATTTAACAGAGCCAGAACTAACATTGAACGATGACTGTACTTTCACACCGTCGATGGTACCTGGAACACCATATACACCTAAACACAAACGCGTCGAGCAGGCGGCACAACTCAGTCAGACTCTCCTACCTAAGTGATACTTAACTTCAGGCACAATCCAAAATCAGCATTAGATGCCATCCGTTTCGCAGTTACTGATGCTGCTAGCAAGTGCAAGAAAAACGGTGTCGCCGAAATTCCGATGCCGGCCATTCTAGTATCCACTAAAAAGCCATAGGAACATAATCCTTTCGGGGTAGCATCAGCGGTTAAACTCATCAGGTTTCTTGCTGTCAGGAGGCCAGTACCCGTTACGAGATTGTTCCCACAAATTGCCACATAGACTTGAGATTACCCGCCACTCAGATGCACCCAAGTCTGGATCAGGATGAAAAAGGAAACGCCGGAGTCCCGCTTTCTTTGAAGCTGTTAGGATACCATGCAAATCTCCGGCGGTCATAGCATCGCCAGCGTGCGGACTCCGCCCAGTAGAAACCCAAGCGATGACCTTATCGTAATTGCCTGTGGCTTCCAATGCTCGGCGTGTTTCATTAAACACAACATCTTCAAAGAATTCCGGCGGGAATCCCAGTTCCATATCCATCAATGACTGAACATCTGGTAGCTGCAGTCCAAATAAAGATTTGACTACCGCCAAACAATCTGATTCAGTCAGCGAATGATTCCACTCAGACAACTTCCGCACCCAACGCGCGATGGTTCCGTACATGCCATCAAAACCCCGATGCCAGAAATAATGTTTGGGGAATATGTAGTCAAAAAGCAGGGCCATCTGCTGGTAGTTCTGCCCGGTCAGTGAAGAGAAAGCCGCTGTCCGTGGGATGCCGCCGAGTTCTACTTTTCGACTCAATTCATCCAACTGTGCGCGGATAGATCTCATGTAGCCTATCGCCAGCTCTTGCCGCGTCCGTAACCAATAGAGCGCGTCCTCATTGATATCAAACAGAGTTAAGGCCGCTAACATTCCTCCTGGAGCGTGATACCTAACTAAATCCGGTGTCAGGTGGTGAAACCGATTCCGTAAATGCGCAATTCCCCGTTTCAGACGACTGACGTCAACTCCCAGACAAGCCAGCTGATTTTCATTCTGACGAATTTCGAACAACTCACCACCGTGATGGTAAGCTAACTCATAGTGTTGTTCCCCGGGACCATCTATGATAACACCATGGGCTTGTGGATAAGCATTAATGGTGTCCTGTACCCGAGCTGCAAATCCCACCGCACCATAAGGATCCTCCTCTAGTGGTCGATTGCCTCCACCACCAGGAACACTGAAGGTCATAATATGCCAGTCGCGGGACGCTGCGTCGTCCAGCATGGTATGTAGAAGTTTTTCCTTCTCCGGATCGCATAATGCTTCCGGAGGTGGGTCTACCCCAAAAGATTTGTAAACCTTCGGATCAGCAGCAAAGACGGGGATTGTCGTGCCGTTTTCCTGTTTAAACCTCAGATAACCGAATACAATGCCGCGTACACCACCATCCTCCCAAGCATCGAACGTTTGCTTATAGTTGGCCATCCAACGTTCTAGTGGGTCCTGCATGAAAATCCAGCCAATCATAACCGACCTCCTCTGTCGCCAGCTTGAAAGTACTTTTCTTAGAATATGGAAAACACCGTTTTCATAAATTGTAATTGAATGCTTAAGGGAGTTAATCGATCTGAGGAGGACCAGTGTAACCAATGCTTTGCCAACCGGCCACATCACCGCCTTTCAGACGATATGGATGAGGTACAACTCCCAAAGAACGGTCTTCAACCGGAAGGGGAACACGCTGATGGTTAGCTTGAGCCGACTTTTTCAAGGCCACTGCGATCTCTAAAGCCTGACGATAATCGTGACCGCTACACACGGCTTCAGATCCCATGTCGATAGCTCGCATAAGACGCTCGATAGCCGAAACAAAAACGCCTGGCTGAGGTGTATCCATGAACTCGGGTTTGACCACCGAGGCGCCATTTCCTTGAATCAGCACTGGTCCAGAAGAGGTGATTTGCACCTGACCGTTTCCCCCTCTAACGGAAACTCGACAGGAATCGTTGGTTGATGGTTCCGACACCTGACAAACAATCTCACCGGACAACCCCAATCGGCCATACGCCGGACAGTCAATCTGCTGATTGTCGATTTCGGTTGTTGGCATCCAACCAGACTCCGGTGGTAGCGTCCATCCTTCCACCCATGATACTTCCATTCCGGTTAGTAAACGAATCATCGTCAACTGCACACATCCACCACCAGAAACTTCGCGTGGTAATCCAGCTGGAATTTCCGCCCCGGTCAAACGACCGATATTGCCTGCTTGTATCCATTCAGCGATCTCTGACAAATAGGGACCATCCCAGTAACCAGTACCACAACCGAAAGCCACACCATGTTCACGACAAGTACTTACCATCTCATCAGCTTGCGACAGCGTAACAGCAATCGGCTTCTCACACGAGATCGCTTTAACGCCAGCCTCTGCGCAGGCAACCACCGCTTCTGGATTGTGAGAGACCGGCAAGATAATGGAAACAATATCCGGCAGATCGTTAGCTAATAGATCCGATATGGTATCGAAAATAACCTCGACACCATATCGGTCAGCAAAAGTTTGACGACGATCACGCGCTTGATCTACCAGTGCTACAATCTGACAATCTGGATGTTCGGCATAAGCCCGAAGATAGTGACGTCCCCAGGTTCCAGCACCACCTACCACGGCGACTCTATATTTTTGATTTGACAAAAACGACTCCTTTCAGCTTTGCCAGTTATTATGGACCATCAATTCGCTTTATTGATTTAAATTGAGTTTCCCGCGCCTAGACTTATATAGCTTGCATCAATCTGGGTAGGATTTCGCCATTGGATTTCCGTTGATCTAACCTGAGCCCAAAACGGTGAGCAATCTGGACAGCCGCCAGATACTCAGGCATGGTAACAGCACGATTAATCTCTTCATATTTTTCGCCCGTCACTTTTCCTTCCGGTCGGTACTGAGACATCACATTTACGTAGGTATCGGAATCAACTTCCTCAGCTAAAAAGCGAAAAATCTCGCTTGTTTGGTCGATCATCCCTGGCATAACAAGGTGTCGAACCAACACTCCCCGACGTGCTAAACCATTTTCGTCACACTTCAAGGGACCAACCTGACGATTCATCTCTTGAACTACTCCGCATGCTACATCAGCATAATCTTTGGCTTTCAGATAACGTAGCGACTGTTGGGAATCCCAGAGTTTAAAATCCGGCATATAGATATCTACCACGCCATCAAGGAGGTGAAGACTAGTCATTGAATCATACGCCGAAGTATTGTAAACGATTGGCAACTTCAGTCCGTCCGTCACTGCCAATACTAACGCTTCTAAAACTTGAGGCACAACATGCTCGGGCGTAACAAAGTTGATGTTGTGACAACCCATATCTTGTAGTTTAAGCATCATTCCAGCCAACTGGCCAGGCGGAATCGCCGGACCACGATGGACTTGACTGATATCAAAGTTTTGGCAGAACACGCAGCGTAAATTGCACATAGAAAAGAAAATTGTGCCGCTACCTCTCCAACCACGCAAACAATCTTCCTCCCCAAAATGGGGGAAATAACTTGATACCTGTGCGTAGCGGCCTGTTTTGCAAGCGGCTGTCTTATCAGCTAACCGGTCCACCCCGCAATCCCGCGGACAGATATAACATCGACCTAATTCTTCCAACGCCTGTTCGACCCGTTGCTGTAATTCACCTGTGCCATACAATTTCGCATAAGCTGGTTCAAAGCCCATTGACGGCAACAGGTACTCCGACGAAGTAACAGTAGCAACCATCACGCTTCACCTCCCAAAGGTCATGCCGTTATGATACCTGGATAAACCTATCAATCATACCATCTCTCATATAGGTTAACAGAAATTCAATAGAGGCGCAGATGAATTACAGCAACGGGTCGAACAGGCGATGGTCAACCAATTCATCAGCTATTTGCCCAGCTTGGCAGATTAACACTTATATACAGCGGGGTATTCAGACTGATTGAAAGGGAAAGTGATTGAACAGGTTTGACAAATCAGAGTTGATACTATAGAATAGGAGGCGGGCTTTTGAGGAGAGATTAAATGGGAACTTGGATGGATTCTGGGAAAAAGAGTCGCCGTGACTTCATTAAGACAGCAGGTGCGGCAGCACTGACATCTGTCGTTGCGCCCACAATCCTTCATTCTGCTGACAAAACAGGCAAAGATAACCTTGTTATTGGCACAGATGAGTATCGTTACGAAGTACTCCATGACTGGCCACAGTTGCCCTCCAAGTTCAGCTGGCAGACGACCCACAACGTGGCCATTGACGCAGAGGGGTTGCTCTACGTCATCCACGAGGGTAAAGCCAACCTAACTGATCACCCCTCTATCTTTGTGTTTGATCAAAAGGGCAAGTATGTCCGTTCCTTCGGCAATCAGTTTCAAGGTGGCGGTCATGGGCTGGAGGTACGTACGGAAGGAAAGGATCAGTTCCTCTACGTTTGCGCCTACCAGCAAGTCAAGGCCTTTGCCAAGTTGACGCTTACAGGCGAAGTGATCTGGGAGAAGTATGCCCCGATGGACAGTGGAATCTATCGGAAGGACGAGGACACCGTACGTGTCAAGCGTTGGGGCCGTGACGCGTTCATGCCGACCAACTTCGCTTTTCTGAATGATGGTGGTTTTCTGCTGGCCGACGGATATGGCTCTTTCTACATTCACCGCTACGACAAGGATGGTAACTGGGTATCGAAATTTGGCGGACCAGGTCAGGGTGAGGGCAAGTTTGCAACACCACATGGAATCTGGATTGACCAGCGGCCAGATCGTCAGGAACATGTGGTCATTTGCGACCGTGCCCATCATACACTACAATACCTCACCTTGGATGGCGAATATATCGAGACTCTCGAAGGCTACGGCCTACCAGCCAATATCGACACCTGGAAGGATCTGATGCTGGTACCCGAATTGCACGCTCGCCTAAGCATTCTCGACGTTGAGAATAATATCGTTGCCCGTCTAGGTGGTGACGTCGAGCGGGTAACCGAAAAGGAGAAAGACATCCGCAGCAATCCCAACAAGTGGGAGAAAGGCAAGTTCGTTCATCCGCATGATGCCTGTTTCGACACCGAGGGTAACATCTACGTTGCCGAGTGGGTGGCCACCGGCCGGATCACCAAATTACGTCACCTCAGCTAAAATTAAGAAGCAATATTCCAGTCAGTTTTGTATTGTACGAATCCCTGTTTGATCAGTTTTTGCTCGAGTATATTTCAGATCAGAACTTTGTTGTTGTATTATCATCGCCCAATTTAGCTCGTTAAGGAGTTCAATATGCCAGTTTATTACTTAGAGGATTTAAATGAAGGAGAGATTGATAACAAATACCTTGCCATTGTTCTCGCAACAAAGCGTGCCCGCCAACTGAACAAAAAGAGCTTTGAGCAGTTGAATCCAAGTACAAAAAGAGCGGCTTCTATCGCTCTTGATGAGTTGTTTTCAGGGAGAATTCAGTTTCGTGAAGGAGTTGAAACTATTCAGGAAACCGATGATGAACTATCTCTCGATTATTTAATGTCTATGAATTCTTACGATGATGTAGCAGACGATGACAGCTAGAAAAAATTAAAATCTAGCTGTATAACCTCCGCTTTCTCCAGCACACAACTGAGGAAGCAATAGCCCCTAGCGCTAATGGAGCCATTGGTCACATTAGATCTACTCAGATGCCTAACTCGCGCTGATCAGGGCAGATTCGGGGAAATTGCTTTCTAACCCGCGTAAATGTTTGCATCCCTTCATTTGCTAGCTCCGTTGCCAAAGACTTACATTCCGTAGATCTACTATCAGGGTTCATACTATGTGAACTCCGGCAGATACGCAGCTTGACGAGCCAGCAACTCTTCCATCATTTGTTCAGCGCGACTGGGACTATCAACCGTGGGTTCGAGCAACAGGGCTGATAGGAAAGCCCGTTTCGATCTTTCCGCATAAGCTTCCACCAGCAAGTTCTGGATAGAGATCTGCTGTCGACACATGGCAGCGATTCCTTCCGGCAAGGAACCAACTTTAATCGGGTGAATACCATTACCGTCGACCTTGACAGGCACTTCCACAATGGCGTCTTCCGGCAGGTTACTGACATATTTTTCCGTGTTCGGAACATTCAAACCGGCAAAACGAGCAGACTGATCAAGCTCAATGGCACAAATAATGGGCACAGCCGCCTCGGTGGTTGGTGCCGCCAATGATTCCGTCATCGGTGCTTGACGGTCAGCGACCTGTTGAATCTCCTGCCAGGCAGGCAGGAAAGCGCCATCTCCCGTTTCCCGAACCCTGACATGACGGCACCGGTAGTTTTCGAACTTGGGGCCTATCATATCGTAAGCAAACCCCACGTACTCACCAATATGGCTATCGAAAGGAAAGGTCAGACGACCGAAAGTCTGATGAAGAAATCGTGCCAGCGGCTGGACGACGGTTTCATCCTCAGCAATGGCTTGATCTAAAGCCGACATCATATCCATACCAGTCGTTACATCTTTGACTCCTAACACCCAATGAAAATGATTAATCCCACCGATCAAGAACTCCAAATCATCAGGACTCTTGCCCATTATCCTTGAAGCAACTTCGCAGGTCCCCTGAGTACCATGACAAATACCGATGGCATTCAACTTGGTCAATTTGCTGACAGCCAAGCAGATCCGACTTTCCGGATTAGTGAAGTTCAGAACTAGAGCTTGGGGACAGACCTTTTCCACATCCTTGATGATCGGCATCATCAGATGGGTACTGCGCAAGGTATGAAAAGCTGCGCCCGGACCACCGTTTTCGCCGTAGATGTGCCGGAACCCGTAGGTGAGCGGTGTATAGAAGTCCTGTTCCCAGAGAGTGATTCGGTCTCTAGCCACACAGGTAATCACATAGTCGGCATCACAGAATGCCTGACAGCGGTCGGTGGTAGCCTCGATCCGGGTTGGTACTCGGCGGTACTCTTTCAGCACTTCCGAGAAATGATACATTCGATCTAAAGCGGCCTGCTCGACATCTACCAGCACCAATTTCAGTTCGGTCTTCTGATTCAACTTAGTGCTGGCCAACACATCAGCAATAGCGGCTCGACCGAAGGACCCACTTCCCGCACCAACGATGACAACTTTGACTTTCTTCATTTTAAACTATCTCCTCACGACTCTAGTTCTGCCGTTATGTTCCCCAATTTGAAAGAGCCTCACTTTGTTAACAACAAAACGGTGAGATGAGACCAAATCAACTGAATCACGCATTCTAGCACGATAAGAGTTTCAACGTAAAGAGGAAGGAGAATGCCATGTTTCCAATATGATGACGACAGGGCCGCAGATCACGGTGTTACTAGCTGAGGACAGGATTTTTTGTCAAGCCGAACCATTTTTTCATTTTTTTTCAAAAAAGCCTTAAGTATTTTCCTATCCTGACGATATATAATCAGCTTGATTGAGCGTAGGAACTCAATTAAGACAGTTACAACACACAAACAACAACAGATTCAAAAACATTAGGAGAAATTAAAATGAACTCTTTCAGACTTTAAAGTAACCCGACCTCGACTTTCGCTTACAGTCAACTCAACAAAACACAAGCACTACTTAAAAAAATATTCAACGACTCTCTTCCGGTCTGCGCATCAACAGCGCAGCCGACGATACCACTGGTTCAGCCATGGCTACCCGTATGACTAACCAGATTCGCGGTATGCATCAAGCCAATAAAAACTCTCGCGATGCCAATAACCTCTTAGCTACGGCAGAAGCCGGGTTGAACGATATTAGTGATTTACTGGCATAGATGAGGGAACTGGCAGTTCAGGCCGCTACCGATACATTCAACGATACTGATCGAGCTAGTATCGATTTGGAATTCCAGTCCCTGAAAGATGAATTGACGCGAATTGCCAGCGTAACGGAACATGAACGGTATGAATCTTCTTAATGGAACTTATCAAACAGGTGGCGTCTACGATCAGGTTCAACCAGGTACTTATGATGAGAATGGTAACGCTGACGATCTAAGAGGGCACTGGCGGATCCAGATTGGTGCCGATAACGATGTCGATAGCCAACACGAATTCAGTATTATGAACGCCACCGATGTGGGATTGGGCATCAAGGATAACGACGTGCTGACGGTGGATAAGGCTAGAACAGCAGTCACTGCCTTGGATGAGGCCATAGATGAAGTTAACTGGGAACGCAGTTATATCGGTTCGGAACAGAACAAGTTGCAGTTCACCATGTCCAACTTGAGCAGCACTGTCAATAGCATTGAAACAGCCCGTTCCAATATAGAAGACGTGGATTATGCCTTAGAAATGTCGGAATTAGCCAAGAACCAGATACTGGTGCAACCAGGTACAGCCATGTTAGCGCAAGCCAACATGGTTTCGCAGAACATTCTGCAACTGCTGAGTAACTAGTTTTTGTATTACTTGTTGTCGTAGCAGCTGTTTTGCTAACTCCTACTAGACGAAACGGTGTTTTCTCCTAATATGTTGTTGTGTAGAAAAGGGATCTGTTACCCAAACAGATCCCTTTTTTTTATTCTGTATTCACCTGCAGGAAGGGTCTGTCAGTGGAGATCGGAACTGCCCGGTTCGGTGTCATCGGCTAGTCGGCTTGGCAGTGGATTTAGACTATACTAACCCACCTTCTCGATGGTACACCCACGCCAAATCCAATATGCATCCACACCTTTATCAAGGGAATGGATGACCAGTGTTAAACGATTGTTGCTGGTCTCTACCTGCTCAATTTTTTCCACTATCGCTTGGTTCATGGGGACAATGACCGGAGCCCCCAAACGCTTCCCATTGGCATAAAGACTAATTCGATGGGACCGAACCATATCCGATTGAAATTGAAAGCGTATGCGATACTTACCATTGGGCAGATCAATGACAAAAGCCGCGTCTTCCGAATCTCGGACACCGCCATCGAATACTTGCCTTGGTGAAAGCGTATCCCAACCGTAACCGCCGGGTCTATAACGTAAGCCCGGTGGCACTAGATAGGTGCCGGGTTGAGGATTCTGTAAATCACCCATGGTAAACTGCATCATTCCGGTTTCTGTGGCCAGTTGATCCCACACCCTTTCTTTGGCCGGAGCAAATAGTTTGTGTCGCAATACTTTTAAGGAGCCACGGGAATAGATCAAATCATAATCCTGAAGAAAGGGTCTTAAATTCTGGCTGTCTTTAGCTAGGTTCCAACCGATCCGATACGGGATGGGGTCACCATCATAGTGATCTCGGTTGTTGTTACCTTTAAAGTTGACAGGGAAGTAATCAAACGCCGCTTCATAATTATGGATGTAAGCACGATCTCCACTAAATCCGTAGGAAACGAAGCCGTTAAAGTAAGGAAGCGCGTATTTGGTCAAAGCTCCCCAGTGATCAGCGTCTAATCGTTTAAATATAGTGTGATCAGGCAGTTCCATCACTCGGGCGAATTCTGACATTTCGCGGTTATAAACAGACATATCGCGACAGGTATATCCTAGGTGAACCAGTGACAGTAAAATCCAACAGCCTGCTATGATATGTTTAATAATTCGATGGAAACGCGTTGTCAACCAAGGTAAGAGCAGTGGTACAAGGAAAAGGTGTATGCGTTCGTTAATCCAGCCTCCGGAACCAACAAACCTTGGTAAATTGCAAAATAGCAACAGAAAAATCACAGCCATAAGCAGAAAAATATCCTTTTCCAGAATTGGAGTCCGCCTTCGGATTAAGTTAGTTAAGGTTTTGTCGGTCCATATGGTATAAAGAATTAGGGTCACGACCAATCCTAGCAGAACCAGATTAGCCCACAAGAAGTCATCGTTAAATACGAGTAGAGACCTATTTTTCCACAAGTATTCCCAGATCCATCCGCTGGACTCATATTGGGGCAACGCCCCCTGCGTGCTATCCAGCAGATAATTGAATAACAGGAATCCGGCAGGCATCATGTATCCGACACAGACGATCATCGGTTTAAGGCATCGAAGTGTTAAAATAGCACTGACGGCAATGACCATCAGTGTCAGCGCGTAGGAAACAATATGACAAAAATAGAGTAAGATCAGCATTAAGTACAAAACACCAATCTGTTCAGCAGCCATGGCATGCCGATTGCGCCACCAGTAACCTATGACGATGAAAAACAAAGCAAAACTTAGAGCAAAATTATAAAAACCCATATGCAATAAGTAATGGTAAGAAAAAAGAAACCCCAACCAAGCATTAAAGGTACTTTCTTGATCAATACTTCGTGAAAAATAGAGGAACGCTAAAGGGACACCAGCTACACAGAGCGTCAACAATAATTTTTCCGCTATCAGAGGTGGAACGATAAACATCAATCCTGCCATCAGCAGATGTGATATCCAGTTAGGAAAGAAAGTTAGATTAAGTTGGAAAATTTCGCGTGTTTTGTAGAATCCCGGATGGTGATAGGATTTGAGTATATAAGCATTGTAGACATGGTTCATACCGTCTTGTGATGGGAAATAACGGTATATCCAGATGGGTAAGAGATGAAGAATCAGCAGGGCAAGAAACAAATGCTTAAAGGAAAGAATGTATAAAGAATTGTGTGGTGAGAGTTTCATTCTGTTTTATATCCGGGTATAATATTTTTCTCCGTACCATGCAATCGGCCATTATATCACGTTGCCACTGGTGATAAATCGAAGTAGCTGAATTTGGTTTGATCGAGCCAAGCAGAACTAGACGGATGAATCATTCTAGTACGACTGATGTTGAAAGGTCTGAGTCTATCCTTCATTGATTCAACTTTTGAAAGTGTTCGAAATTCTGACCTGCTGTGCTAAACGATTTTGTTCGATTTAATTGAATTCTCACGATTTCAGCTTCAGGATCGCTGTAATGCTTAAGTCTCGAATCAATCGCACGAAGGTTACCTATGCTAGACATCGGCATCTTCGCTCCCTTCAGAACGGATCACGATCACAACCTTGACTTCTGTCAGGAACTGATATTCATCGCATTGTGCTGGGTGCTGTAGGAATTGCCGGTGAAGGTACCACATCCCTTCAATCAGCACGTTGGATTTGGTCCATACCTACTCCACGAGAGATGTAACTCTGGCCGCGCTGATTAACTAGGGGGCCTTCTCTAATCTTGAGGTATGAAGAAAAGAGCTGGACGCTATCGGCGGTATCATTGAAGGTATGTCTGACGCCGGTGTTCCCTTCTTCATCTTCACCTCTACCTTAATGTCGATCCCACCCCGTTCGGTTCAACCGAGGAAGAACGACTGTTGGGAGTCTTAACCGAAGTCTACAGAGAGTTGATGGACTTCGCCGGGAAGTTGATATGATGGATCCTATCAGAACACTCAAGCAAATCGACTACCAGAAGATCTACCTGGGATACTTTCCTCCTATTGCCGGAGATTCTGCGGTGGGGTTGGCTGGACGATCGGCTATATTCATACCTTAGATCAAGCAATCAAAGTATGAATCAGGTTGACAGCCGAAATACGCAACAGCTTACTGGTCGAGGCACTCTCTACATAGGGCCGATCCGCTGCGGTCCCCGATCCATGGCCAACATCGAAGCATCATAACTATGTTTCAGCAAATCTAGCTTTAGGGACTGGTTTTCCGGTTGGTCCCACAGGTTATCGAATTCATGCGGATCTTCCTGTAGATCATATAGTTCTCCGTGTTGGTGGCCATGATAAACCACCAATTTATGCCGTTGATTTCGGTACATAGTGGAGAAAGTCCCATCCGGTTGATCCAGGGCATCATAGTATTCACAACGGACAAATTGCCGTTGAGGATTCGGATCTGCCTGTCCCCTGAGGATTGGCAGCAGTGATCTGCCCTGCATTCGTTCAGGCACCTCCAGTCCAGCTAGTTCCAGTAGCGTTGGGGCTTTGTCAAGTAATTCTACCAAGGCCTCGCTTTTCAAGCCTTGTTCAAAGTAACCCGGACAGGAAAAAATCAGAGGTACGCGAACCAATCCTTCATAGAATCGACAACCTTTCTGAATCAGTCCGTGATCTCCCAACATCTCTCCGTGGTCACTGGTAAAGATAACCACTGTGTGCTGTCTTTGCCCGGTTTCCTCCAGAACTTCCATAATTCGTCCTAGCTGATCATCGATTAATTTAATCATGGCATAGTAGGCGGCCTGCAAAGTTTTAGCGTCTCGTTTGCCTAACGAAGCTCTCTCTGTTCGACTTTCCGGTAGTGGAGATTGAGGCTGGATTGGATTACGAATATCCAGCTCTTCCGGAGATTGACACTTGGATTGGAAGTCAACTGCTTCCAGCTTCTTTTGCTGTTGCAAATCAGTCTTCCGAAAAAGTGATCCCGGCATCTTTGCTGGATTAAACATCTCCCTGTATACCTGCGGCGGATTGAAAGGTGGATGAGGATCGTAGATATTTACGCTAGCTAACCAAGGGCCATCACATTCCTGCCGGATAAATTCAATCGTCTTTTCCGCACACCAAGTAGTCTGATGAAGTTCAGCCGGCACCCCTTCAATGTTTCTGGTCAATTCTCCTAAGATGTACCCTTTGGAACGCACCCAGTCTGCATAATCATGTCCTTCCTTCCAATCATCCCGAGGTGCGTGGCTATATTGCCAGTAGCTGTAGCCGTCGTTGATTCTGGGTTCAATTCGACCGTAGGCGCTAGCCAGATGCAGTTTGCCTATTAGCCCACAGTGGTATCCAGCTTCAGACAGGATACGCGTAACCAAAGGAGGTGTTTCTGGGAAAAATGCATTACCGTTACCGTTTACATGTACAGTGCTAGGATACATACCGGTTAAAAAACTGGTACGACTAGGCGTACAGATTGGACTCTGGCAATAGGCATGGGTAAATGCAACTCCTTGCTGAACTAACCGATCGATGTTTGGGGTTGAAACATGGGGGTTGCCGAGAGCTCCAATGGTATCGTAACGTTGCTGATCTGTACAGATCCAGAGGATATTTGGAAAGTCTGTCTGGTAATTAAAGGCCATAGTTGGGTGCTCCCTCTAGGAAAAGCTGTTAAAGTTTGCTGGAACAGAAAGTCTCCATCATTTAATTCAGATTAGATCATCAAGAATTGCATCCGTTTAATGATAGCAGAAAACGGTTACAATTGATTGTACCGTATAGTCTCAACGAGAATGACGAAGAAACAGATTGTTCTTGTTTGGTCATTGTTACATCACTATTGGTCTTAATTAAGGCTATTACTTTGCTACAAATCAGTTTCATCAATGTGTATGCGCCTGTTGATTTCCGTCCTTGTGAAAGACCTAACCATTCTGTTACTCACTATCACGTTCCTGCTTGGTGACGCTTAGTCACAGATTACTACCGAATCAGGGGCAGTTTTTGGTTTAAATAAAGTCTGGAAAATGCGTTTAAAATTGGAGCATGGAGAGTGGAAAAAACTCCAACCTAACAGGGCGAGATCTAAATTTGGACTGGGGAAGACCACTAGAAAAATTGTCTTCCCCAATTTTAAGGGTAAACCCTTTCGCAGGCACCAATCTTTACATCCTAGCTTAACCAGTTACCAGAGTTTCAATCGTCAATACGGAAAAGCAGACGAGATCTTCAAAAACAAAATTATCAACGGTGTGGGATTGCGTTTCAAAGGGAACGGCGCGACTTTAGCAGCCATCACGAGTCCCAGCTCATAATTCGAACCAGTTAAGAAATTCTCATTTAAAATCGATTTCAACAAGTACAATCAAGATCAGGAATTTCGTGGACTGATAAAAATCAACCTCAACAACAACTCGGAGAATCCGTCTGTTTCCATTAAGAGATCCATTATCCCACACCATTTTCCGTCAAGCCGACATACCTTAGTACACGTACTGCTTTTGCCAAAGTTTATCTGAGAGTAAATGGCCAAATCGGAAAGATATGCCTTGACCTCTACAATTTGCTGGAGCAGATGGACAAACGATTTCTTGCTGATCGTTTTGGCACCCAAGAAGGAATGCTGTCAAAACCCAGTATGTTCGGTACCTTCAAATACCTAGGATAAGATTGATAAACCTACAAAGATATAACCCCAAAACTGATTCAACAAAGCAATGGCCAGACGTTCAAACAGAAGATCGAGAGCTTTTTGGATACCGATGCCTTTCTGAACCGTTACACTTACTTGGGGTAAGCCGAATCCAATCAAACAATCTATCAAAGTAAAAACCAACTGGCATGAATCCCTAAAGGGCAAATCATCTACTCCAGATGAGAAGGAACAAATTTCATATCATCTGATTTCTTGTTGAAAACTGTAATTAGTCACGATACATTGGTTGAAGAATACGGTCATGCTCGCATATAATGGTACGGCTATTAAAAAAACCCAAGCAACTGTAACTGTGCGAGTTCCAAGAGAAGAGAGAAGAAAGCAACGAAAGAGTTAATCAGTCTCATTATTACCTACGAAAGGACATATCAGCCATGAACCTTAATCCATCACACAATTGGGGGCACAATATCGCTTTTGGAGAAGAGTATTATCAAAATGCCGTCCAGCTATTAAGAAACATTCGTGATGACGCTGGGATTCTGGCGGAAATTGCCGCTAAGGCTACAGATGCACTCCGTGGCGGTCATACAGTCTATGCCAATGTGACAACAGGCCACATGCCGACACATGAGTTGGCAAATGATCGCGAAGGCAATCCGGCTTTTTTTGAATTCACCGGCGCAGATTCGTGCACGCCAGAGCAGTTCGCCGCTATGCGTGCGGGGGATGTCTTACTGACCAACAATGTGAGTGAACCAGTACGTGCTGCTCGGGACGCCGGAATCTATGTTGTGGTGTTTACAACCTGCTACGTTAATAACCGTAATGCTCCCCAAGGAAAGGTTAATCCCAATGTGCATGATTGGATGCCGGAAGATGTAGCCTCACGCGTTATTGATTCACATATCCCCTGGTATCAGGGGTTGGTACATGCGCCTGAGATCCCTGAAATGACAATCTGTCCGGGATCATCGAACGGTTCCTGCACAATTCACTGGATGATCACCGCTGAAGTGGCCCACGCACTGGCAACGGAGAAGACACCAGATGGAAACATTGGACGCCAATATGTCGATATTCTCTTGCAACGCATCGCTAATGTACACACGAGGGATCTGGATTGTTTAAACGCAACTGCTGTAACAATTGCAAAACGGATCATCGATGGCGGACACTATACTGTGCGGAGTCGCAACCTTGGCATCGAGAGTGAAGCGAGTACCGTGGCTCAGGGTTTGATGCTGGCAAATGCTTTCTCTCCACGTCCAGCTGATGAAGGAGGCAACAAAGATACTTTCCTGATTGCCGCGGTCAGCGACAGCGATCCGCAAGACATCGCTTGGGCAGAGGAAGCACGCGCCAACGGCAATTATATTATCGGTATTGGTCCCTCTAATAACCATGGATTGCAGGATCGCTGCGATGTTTATTTCGACGATTGCTGTTATGAACCCGCTGGAATCATTGCCATTCCCAGTTGTGCTGACAAAGTATGCCCCGCCACTGGTGTCCTCAACAACATCATCATGTATATGCTGATCGCGCAGTTTGTAGATGAGATGTGTCGTCGTGGTGCCGTTCCCTACTTCTGGATGGGCGGCTACCGATGTGGTGGTGGAAATTACAACGAGGTGATACATCCCTTTTTTTTAGAACGAGGCTATTGAGGAAGGACTTTACTGACGCTGCTATCCCGATTCTAGGCTTAGGATACACATCAGTCCATTATTTATGCAAAATTGCACACGTTGTCAAATTAAGTAGGCAAACAGAGATGGTTCAGCTAACGGAAGAACAGCAAGCAATTGTCAATCATGACCAAGGTCCAGCGTTGGTTTTCGCCGTGGCTGGTGCCGGGAAAACCACCTCAATGGTCAATCGCATCCAGCACTTGGTACATGATAGAAAAGTTGCGCCTGGGCATATATTAGCTAGTTCATTCAGCCGAGCTACCGTTGAAGAGATACAAGTAAAACTAACAACCCAGCAGGTTACTGGAGCTGATTGTCGGACCCTACACTCACTGGGACTGAAACTCATCCGACTGGCCGAAGATAAAGCCCTCTGGGAAAAAAGCAACGAACAAGATGTCAAACCGAATCTTAATACTATTCTGGCAGAACGTGCGCTCAAACGAATGGCACGAGAAAGAAGTTGTGATGTTTTTGCCTTGGGAATTGACGTGGATGAACTGGAAAATCAGATCAGCACCTGGAAACAGAATCTTGCCTATTATGACTTAGATGCCGCTGACTTGCCACATCACGCATTAACATCGGCATTCCAAGTTACGAATGATCAAAAAGATTCTGTCCAAATCTATCAATTACAGGAAAAACCGTTGGCGCAGGCGACGCAGGCCGAGCACCCAAACTCGGATTTCATATTGTTGTACCAGTACTACGAAGAAGAACGTCAAGGCAACAATTGGATTACCTTTGACGATATGTTGATTAAAGGCTGGGAAGTGTTGGTGAGGTTCGCTGAAGTACGGAGTTTGGCTCAATCTATGTACCAATACGTGTTAATCGATGAATTTCAAGACGTCAGTTTAGTCCAATATCTTATCCTTGATATCATTACTGAAAAGAATCGGAACTATATGGTTATCGGGGATGATGATCAGTGCATTTATACCTGGCGAGGAGCCAATCCCAGGTATTTTCTCGATTTCAAACAAGTGTATGAGGCCAAAGAATACCTGATTACGGAAAACTTTCGGTCTCCTGCCCAACAAACAACACTAGCCAATTCGCTGATTGCCCATAACCAGAACAGGAAGTCAAAAAAAATAAGCTTAACGCAGGGATTTGACGGTACCACACAGGTTGTCAGTTGTAACAACAGTTTCCAGATGGCTGAATATATTGTCAAAGAGATCCGAGCACTACAAAATCAGGATTGGCGTACAAATGAGATGGTCATTTTGGTTCGTAGCTATGCTCAAACCCCTTTTATTGAAGCCGTTTTAATTGAGCACCAAATTCCCTACCAGATTCAAGGCAATCAACCATTCTATAAGAGGAACGAAATCAGTACCTTACTCAGTTATCTCTACTGGGCACAACTGGAACGCAAAGTCCAGACGGATGAATGGTTCAAGTCAAGAACAGAACAGCTGCATTACGTCAACCGTTTCCAAAGAATCATCCAGATACCGGCGCGATACATCAAAAGGGAAATCATTGAAGAGGTATGTGCCAAAGCCACTAGGCAGAAAACTTCCATCATCGACCCGTTGATGGCATCGACGATTCGCATGCATAATCGTACACGTCATCAAGCCGAAGGTTTCATAACCGTTATTGAACAACTTATGAATCGGCTTGATCAGCCCGCCAACGAAACTCTGGCTTGGCTAGTCGATACTCTGGACTATCAGGACTACCTGAGAAAGCATAGCGCAATAGAAGAACTTGGGGAAAGCAAGGTACAAACAGTCAATGCTCTTATCAGTTTTGCCGATGGCCACCAGACATGCCCGGCCCTTTTGGAATACGTAAAAAAGATCTCTTTCGGGCGACTGGATGAAGACGCGGATGAAGATTGGCTGAAAATTACTTCCATGCACCGAGCAAAAGGACTGGAATGGCCGGTTGTGTTCATCCCCAATTGCAATGATGGGTTCATACCTGTGCGCAAGGCTACTTATCCAACCAACAGCCTTTTCGATAGCCTTACTGCCGACGAGCCGGTTCCAGAAGAAGAGCGCCGTCTATTCTATGTTGCCATTACCCGGTCGCAGAAAATGCTCTATCTGCTATCAGAAAAAACACGTAGACCGTCGCAATTTCTGGAGGAAGCCAGAGCAGAAGATCTAGTTGATACGTGTAACCAGATCAAAAATATACTGAGTAAACCAACAACCGATCTGAATCAAGAAGATGTGATCCTTGTTTGTATGGGAGTAGAGAAAGCAACCGGATTACAGCACTATTTTTCGAACTGGTGGAAACCGGGACTCGACTTCAAAAACAGGTTCAACTCTCTACTCAGGGAACTGGAAAACCAAATGGCAGAGATTGAAGCTGTGCAAGGCAATACAGATATCCCTGTGGATGGAGATATAACTAACGCAACAGGTTCGAGAAGAAAGTTGAATTTGGATGACCTTTCCACCGGCCAATTGGTATGGCATCAGCAGTTCGGTAGCGGACAGATTATCGCGATTAATGAAAGCAACCAAGAAATCCGGATTATGGTTCGCTTTGATACAGCAGGCTATAAAGCACTGATGGCACAGTGCACTCATCTCTATACTTCTCAAGACAACGGACAGCCGCTCGATCCTGTTAAAACAAACTCAAGAGCCACATCTCCGCCTGTAACACTCAGCGACCCGTTAGGTGTTATTGAAAGCAGTTTGGCACAAGGACTCAATTTCTTTAAGGGATTGTTAAACTAGTTTTTTGATCTCTCCCGCTTTTGAAAGCTAATAACGACACTGTATATCAAATAAGGAATCCTGCTATTTCCATCCAGCGAAAAGAATATCATTTACCTTCATGCAAAGCGATGTCAAGCAAATAGATGTTGCAAAGTTTCAGCTTGACAGCATATCCGCTGGCACAAAGATTCGTACTTATCTTGTTATTAACAACTCACCTGATGGAGAATAGTTGTCATTTCCAATCATCGTTACCTGAAGCTAGCGTCCGAGCACAACATTGTTAGTTACAGCTAGTATCTGTGTAGATGAAAACACGAAAGCCCAGTTTAATTCAGGATATCTTCGAGGAACTGGACGTTTCTGAAATGCAGGGTACCTCCTTTGGGCTCCTGCCCTTAACAGTCCTGTTTTTGCCGTTGGTTGTCTTCAAAGGTAGGTGAGATCAGCTTGGTCTAGCTCGGATCTTTCCTAGTAACGCGACCAGTAGCCCAGCCAGCGTATCACCTATGCCTTTACAAAATATGGGACACACTAACTTGTTTCTGGATATCCACAATGGAGAAAAAAGGTATCGATTAGAGGACAAATTGGCAATTTCATAGCGTCATTGGACTGACAGGTCCTACCCCGCTACCTAACTCTGAAATGAAAGCTTAAATCCTCTTTGCTTAAATGCTATATCTGATCTAGTGGCATTAAGCAAAGGTTCTAAAGCTAAACCCCCCAAATTTTCCGTGCTTCATCAAAGGTGACTGGCTTTTTTGACTGGTCCTGAATCGAGTGAGCTAGCGGATTTTCTCCCACCCATCGGTTATCAACCGAATCGGTTTCAGGCTGAAACCGAATGTCACAACTGACTCGCCACTGGTCCGACATGTTTCGCGTGGAGGTATGAAGCGTATACATGGTGAAAATGATGACATCACCAGCTTCAAAATCTGCGGTTTTCCATGCTCCTCCGAACTGTTCGCTAATCGCTAACGGGTCGGCACCAAAATGCCCAGGCGTGTGGTCCTGATCGACATCAGTCTGCCCATAGGTTTGTCGTATCTTGTCAAAACTGGGTAGATTATGCGAACCTACAAGTATAGCCAGAGTACCTTTCTCCACCGGAACATCTCCAAATGGTATCCAGCAAGTATGTAATCGTTGGGAACCTCGACCCATGTAAACCACGTCGAAATGGGGACCGGCTGCTCTGCCAGGCGGCATCATGCGTAACCACTTATAATCGAAAGTTCTAGCAGGTTGATCAAAGAGGCCTTGAAAAAAATTAAAAAGTTCTTTTCCTTCCAGAACCCCCAAAACATCAGGATGATGCGTGACGGCTTTTTCACCCATGGTCCGAGACGGCCGACCATCTGGATTGTAAACCCCATCTATCAGGTCAGTATCAGACTTGAACGGAACTTCGCCGTTTTCATCAGCATACGTCAGTATTGTTCTTCTGGCTTTAATTACAGTATCCCGATTTATCAAACCACGGATCAGCAGATAACCGTCTTCTTCCATCTGTGAACGTAAAGCGGAACTATTGCCCAACAAATCGTTGCAATCCCTGAGTTCACCTAAATTTTGGCTTTGAAAGGTGACTTCGCAATCACCCAGATAAGTAAAAGGTCGCATTGGCATTCCTCAATTGGTAACAAGTGAAAGATTGAATTTTGGTTGTCCTAAACACCTTACTTTGGCAAAACAGCTGAATTCATTTTATCCCAGCTTGGAACGTGAATCTACTATTATCTGTCAAATTTATTTAGATTCCCACATCCTGTGGGCAGGCAGTATTTTTCGCAATTCGATTCTCGTTGCGCTGGTCATGTTAACTTGATAGAATTTAGGTGCACTGTATCTAGGAGGAACAACATCACCTCGGCATTGATGATCGGTACTGGTGAGTATACTACCGGTTACGTCCATACCACAGCCAGTTCTTCAGACAAGAGCGCGGGGGTTATAGCCCTAACGCTTTTCGATCTGCGTCGACAGGGAAAAATTGGCCGAATCGCCATGGCTGGTACCAATGGCACCAAATACCCTGCCATTCGCCGACATCTGAAAGGTCAGATTGCCAACGTCTACAAAGAGATGGACGTTAGCTTCGACGCTTTCCCAAATGACGATGTTTTATCAGATCCGCAAGCCTATCTTCGTGGATTGGACATGATGTCGCCCGGTGATTTAGTAACCATCTTCACGCCTGACGACACCCATTTCCAAATTGCCCTTGACGCCATCGAACGAGGTCTACACGTGTTGCTACCGGTTAAGACGCTAAAGGAACATACAACACTGACCGATGCCGCCAACCGCCAGAACGTACTGGTGGCAGTGGAGGTTCATAAACGTTGGGATCCTATTTATGTTGATGCCCGAGACCGAATCCGGAATCTGGGCGATTTCAGTTTTTTCAACGCCTACATGAGCCAACCCAAAAAGCAACTGGAAACCTTCCGTCACTGGGCCGGAAAATCGAGTGATATCAGCTATTACCTGAATTCACATCACGTTGACTTTCATGCTGGGTCAATCGGTGACTTTGCTCACCCCGTAAGTGTCACCGCCACTGCCTCCACTGGCGTTGCTAATCACTCACCTTTTGAAGTCGATACCGAGGACACAATCACCCTGACAACGCAGTGGAAGAACACCAGCAGCCAAAATCTGGGCACGGCTATTTACACTGCCTCATGGATTGCACCCATCAGTGATGTCCATTCCCAACAACGCTTCTTCTACATGGGGCACGAAGGTGAAATTATTGTAGATCAAGCGCACCGTGGTTACAGCGTTGCCACGGATGCGAACGGTTATATCTCAGCCAACCCACTGTTTATGAAATACACGCCAAATACGCAAGGTTATTTCGCGGGTCAGACAGGATACGGTTATCGTAGTATCTCAGCCTTTGTTGATGCCGTCTGCCAGATTCGGGAGGGTGGCACCAGTCCCTCTGATTTCCAAGATCGTCTAGCATCGATTCAACAGACATTGACAATGACGGCTATTCTTGAAGCTGGTCGACAGAGTTTGGATCATGGCGGTGTCCCACAGTTTCTCATCCATGACGACAATGGACGACCAATAACAATCGCTAGTTCTTGACATACCTGACGGGCTATCGTATGCTATCAAACAATTAAGGACAAGGATTTTCAAAAATGATCAGTGAAAAAGATAAAACGCAATTTCAGGAACTTGGATATTTCGTTACTGACGTCGTTCTCGAACCGGATCAACTTCAATCCATGGGGGACGAAATGGATCGTCTCTATCAGGAAGGCATTGAAGAAGCAAAAACCACGAGTGACCCCAAGGCTGTTCTCGCCGCCGAGGGACGACGATCCTATGGACAAGTTCACAATCGAAGCCAAGTAGCAGCTGAATTCGTCAAATCTGAGATCTATTTGGAAGCGTGCCGCGCTTTTATTGGACCAGATGCCGACCTCTATTGGAACCAAGCTGCCACCAAGCCACCAAAACTGGGTAAAACTTTCAGTTGGCATCAGGACTCCGGTTATACCGAGACCATCCCCTTAGCCTACATCACTTGCTGGACAGCTATCAGCGATTCAAATTTGGAGAACGGCGGTATCTGGGTGTTACCAAAATCACACAAATGGGGTGTTTTGGAACATGGAAGTGAAGAACCAAATCAACAGGTTTATGGTGGGTTACGTGCCAAGTTTTCGGATGATAGCAATGCTATCCCGGTCGAAATGAAAGCTGGACAGGTTGCCATCTTCAGTTCATTGACCCTTCACATGAGTGGGCCTAACACCAGCCACGACAGTACGCGGCGCGGCTACGTTCCCCAGTATCATGTCCCCGGTGTCATTCTGAAGAAAACAGGGCAACCGATTGGTGATCAATTCCCTGTACTGCGAAACGGATACAGAATCAATTAAAGACAAACACATATGTGATTCATTCAAAGGAACATCATGGAACTAAATGAACAGCAAGTCAATCAATTTAAGGACGAGGGTTACCTGATTTTATCCAATTTTTTCGATCAGGACGAGGTCAAAGCGTTGGTAATCGAACTGGAAAGATTTTACCGCCAGGACTTGGGAAGAAACGTAGCTACCGATGGTGATGGTGAGACAAGCTCTACCACCATGCACAACTATCAGGTTATACCTCTCAACAACATTAGCAACCTTTACCGGGCACTGCCTTACTGTTCAAAAGTCAAAACGGTTGTCAGCCAGTTATTGGGAGATCCATACATCCGACATCTGGATCAGCTTTTTCTGAAGCCGCCCAGAACGGGTGTTGGAACCAGTTGGCACACGGATAACGGTTACTTCCGCATTAGCGATCCGACTAAGGGAACGGGGATGTGGATAGCTCTTCACGACGCATCATTGGAAAACGGAACCTTGCACGTTATCCCCAACGGTCATAAACTTGAATACTCGCACCAACGTGATCCCTACAGCAATCATCACATCACCTGTGATCCAGATGAATCGAAAGCTGTACCGGTGGTGGTTGATGCTGGCGGGATTGTTTTCTTCAATTATGGCATTCCGCATTGCACCAAAGAAAATAAAACTGACAAAATGCGTGGCGGATGCGCATATCACTTTCTACGCCAAGACTATATCCCGGAGCAATCGCAAAATATGCACAACTTGCCTGTTATCACTGGCTCAGATGCCACGGGAGGGTTACGCGAGTATGGTGTAATAATTGAAGGAACTTGGGAACAGGAAGTTCAGAAATTAGTGAGTTGAAACGCTTTGCAAATACGTATCTCCTCCCATGAAATTTTAATTTCGTTGGGCACAGGATTCCGCTATCTAAGGCAATATGCCGCCGGTTATCATTTCTTCCAGCGCGTTTCCCCGCTGCTTCAAAGGCAGTTCGACCCGACCCCGGCTACGGCTAGATTCGTAGATGGCCAGTAAGACTTCCAGCGTATCCCGACCCTTTCGTCCAGAACATCGGTGTTCCGGACCATCTTCAATCCATCGTAGAAAGTCTTCGAAAATATGCGGTTGATCAAACAATGGTATCGGTTGCCATATACCGCCTGTATCTTCATTTCGATAGCGGGCATCTGAACCAGCCCGAATATCCCCTTTTTCACCGATTAGCATCAGATGATTGCCTGCCGATGGTTTGTACTGACCAGCCTCGATAATACCACTAACGCCGTTTTCAAACTGAACAAACCCCAGTGCTTGCATCTCTGATTCCAGTCCCTCCGACAGGTGCAAACCATCCCGGTGAATCTGTCCAAGCACCCATGAAACGGGAGAGTCATCCAGATAGTATCGCATCAGGTCAGTCTGGTGGGTATGATGCGTCAGCATGGCAGCTCCACGATGAGCCCGAATATAATGGAGTTGGCCAATGGCGTCTTGGTCGATCAGGTTTCTAACATTAGCCCAACCTTGGTTATACCGCAGTTGGTGGCCAACCACCAAGTAGACACCAAATTCATCTGCCTTTTGGACCAATTGGTCGGCTTCCCATAGTCTGGTGGCCATCGACTTCTCCAAGTACAACCCGGTAATAGGAAAATCCAGCACACGACTGGCAACCTGATAGTGGGAAGAGATGGGCGTTGCCACTATGATTATATCCAGCGACTCTTCCTCCAGCATTTCCTCAAAATCATGATAGGTCTTGACTCCCTCCAACGCCAGTTTTTCAAAGTTGACGCCGTTCATGTCGGCGGCGGTGACAACATCAATCCGGTCAATCTGGTTGGCTGTGTTACGTAAAGACATACCCCGCCCGCCACAGCCGATCAGTGCGGCACGATAGATTTTGGTCGGGTTTGACATGGTGTTTCCTTCTTGAATGTCAAGCTAAGATTTTAATTGTGTGCCGATCGGATGACAGTAGAACTGACGATACAATCGTACATCTTTCGGTCACCATCCGTTGCACATCCAGCGGATTGGCTATTAGATCTAACTTTCCAGCTTGGCATATTCCGGGTTGACGCACTGGTGAGTCCAACGTTTCAGTACACAACGCAAACCAATCTCTGATTCTGGATACTGTCCTTTGTCATCTGTTTCATCAATCCAGTTATTCAGAATCTCCCGATGTTCAGCAAGGATGCTAGTATAATTCGGATTATTTGCCAGATTGATCGTTTCGTGTGGATCGTTTTCCAGATCGTACAACTCTTCGTCAGGCCGATCTAGGCACCAAAACGCCGCCTGCACATCGTTCAGTTTACCGTCATCGTACATATCATGCAACAAAGTCATAAAGTTAGAACCATCCCGATATTGGGGCTGCATGTATGGTCGGTCGGTCATAAAATTGCGAAGGTAACCATACTTTTGTGTGCGCACAGCACGAATCCGGTCGATAGTATAGTCGCATCGGTCTTTGGCTGCTACTACGTACTGACGCGGCGTGAAATTGGAGGAGAAAAGATGTTGTCCTTCCATCTCATCTGGTACTTCGAGATCTGCCAAGGCCAGCGAGGTGGCGCTGATATCGATCCCACTGACCAGATCCTGGCGGACAATCCCAGGTTGCAACCGATCTATGTGACCCAACCCGGAAATAATCAGGGGAACTTTATGTCCTCCTTCATAAATGAATTGCTTGTGTCGTGGCAGACGCATACCATGGTCGCTGAACAGAAAGATGATCGTATTTTCAAGTAGGCTGTCTTCCTCTAGCCGTGTGAGAATTTGACCGACCTCGGCGTCGGTATGGCTAACGCAATCATAATGCAAAGCGATCTCATCCCGAATGATTGGATGATCCAGGTAGTACGGTGGTACTGTGATAGCCGATGGATCCGCATGTCGTTGAAGGTTGGGGTTCCCAAGCTGTTTTCCACCTGTAAGTTGAATCTGTCCGAAAAAAGGTTTACCGTCTGGACAACCCGACCAATCACTGCCATCCTGTGCACCTTTGAATCCCATCTTTGGGTTATCGTGATGGTAGGAATTAGTGCCATGGCGGACAAAATTGTAATCCTTTTTGCCTTCGATAAACGTGTAGTAACCAGCATCACGGAAATGTTCAGGAATAGTAGACACACCATCAGGCAGTGCGATGGCGTCATAGTCTTGCCCCATGTTCATTCCCCTAAAGTCTGGTCTTGAACTCCGATGGTTGTGCGCACCAATTGTCGTCTGATACATACCAGTAATAACAGCCGATCTGGAGGGTGAACAAACCCCAGCCGGCATATACGCTCGGTCAAACCGAACACCATTTTTAGCCAGCTGGTCTATGTTCGGCGTTGGTACGACCTGATGCCCGTAACATCCCAGCCAGTCATTCATATCTTCGATGAAGATCCATAACACATTTGGTGAATTCATAATCACTTAGTTCCTCAATGCAGATTGCAAATCGTCACTGGTTCCAATCCAGAATCATCCGGAACTGGTCTTCGGATTGCGGTGTGATTGGATGGTTCCACCGTTTGAGGCAGCCGACCGTACTCCAGTATTGACTCAACTCTCGGAGCGATTCCTCACCGGATAATCCCTGCCCGACCAGATAACAACCGATGACGGTGCCAGTCCGACCAACTCCACCCCAACAATGGACAACTACTTTATGTCCAGCTTGTATGTCAGACTGAATGGTATCCAGGATCCTAGCCATTCCATTTCGACTGGGAACCGAATAGTCTACAATCGGTTTTCGCCTGTAGACTGTTGCCAAGTTTCGATCTTGAGACTCTTGGCTCAAAATTAGGTCATAAGGTTCAAGTTCTTTCGGCTGAGTTAGATCAATGAAACAACTCAATCCAGAATCCAAGTATTTGTTGATATGGAAACGTGTTTTCGCTAGATCCTGATGTCCGGGATATTCACTGGCCAGAAGATGTGGATTGACCCAATAACAGTTTTCAATTGGTTTGTTCAAGTTGGCCCGGTCTTTATCGGTACAGTCACGATTTCTCCTGTTTAAGGCAACCATATTCATATTGTATCAGCAAGTTGACATATCGTCCAACTATGACTATAATTCATCTTGAATTCCTGTGCCTCTTTACTTGAATTAAGTAAAGATTATCCAGCTTTTTAGAGCCAATCTTCTCCAAATTTTAAAAAAACAAAAACGCCTAGGAAAATAACCGGAGAAGATTACGATATAATGGGGGAAATTAAGGTTTACGGAACGGATTATGACACCTGAACAACGATACTTTTTTGATGTGTCCGGATATTTACATTTGGAAAACGTTCTTAGTCCTGAACAGCTAGAAGCCTGTCAAAAGGCAACACAACGGTATATCGATACCCCAACTGATCAACTTCCAGAAGGATTTGGTAAAGATGGCAAACGTCATATAAACGGATTTGCCTTTGACAAAACGTTGGAAGCTCTGGTTTTTCATCCAAAGACATGGCCAATCATAATGGAACTAACGAACAGTAAACCACGCCTAACCAGCGGTACCTTACAAGTTGATCTGCCTGGTGCGGAAGGAGGCGGGCTTCATTGTGCCCGAGACGACTATGGTTGGGAGAGTTGTCGATACGAGATCCGCAATAACAAGATCTACTGCGACAATTTTGTCATTTTCCCCTATTTTGATGACGTTTTTCCAGGTGATGGAGGACTACTGGTAGTCCCAGGTTCCCACAAGGCATCTTTTCCTCGGCCGAAAACGATGTTTTACAATGGGAACATAATCGATACCGATGACTTACCGCAGGGAGTGATCAACTTGACGCCGCGTGCCGGCGATGTGCTGATTATCTCAGAATTGTTAACACATGGCATCTTGCCTTGGAATCCATCGGATCGTATTCGCAGAATCCTGGTTTTGCGCTACACGCCGCAACATAAAGGTGGGGGCGGACCTTCAGAAGTACTGAAAGCCTGCTTATCGTCCGAGACCTTAGAGCTGATGGAAGCGGCCCACTATACACATACCAAAGATATTACCGGACAAAACGAGATTCGCATCGATTGATTTCAGATCAACAGCTAGCAATTCTCAAAAAGGAAGATCAGTAAGGCATAATACTAAAGGGGAAATGAGATGCAGATTTTCGATCGCTACACCAACCTTCTTGATTGGACGAAGTGTAAGGAAAACCATCCCAGAGTGTTGGGCCGCACACTGGATGGATCACCTATAGCCTGCTGGCAAAGTGGTGGAGATAAGAAACCAGCCATTTTCATTAGCGCAGGCAGTCATTCGACTGAACAAGCTGGTGTCACCGCCGCAGTTGAACTAATTGATCAACTTGAAACGGATCATCAGATCTATGTTATTCCTTGCCGTGATCCAATGGGCATGAACGGGTTTCCCTATGTCTTAAGTCTCAGTTTGGGTGAAGAACCAGAACTGGGTTCCGTCGAAGATAGCGAAGAAATTCTGAAAGATAGTGGTGAAGTGCTCTACCAAGATGAGGAAACGCTTCTGGTTATCATCGGTGAGTATGGTTATTCAACTAGCGGTCTGTACGGTCGATTCTTCCCAGGCGAAGCTTTTCTAGAACCGCTGGTTGGACGCCGCATCTTCTTCCCATCAAGTGCCGAAGGAATTGAAGGGACGGCACCATTCCAACGAGCCTATACGCTGGTCGTCAGTCCGACAGGCGAAATTCTCCACATCAACCGTTTCCATGACACGCCTTGGGCACCAGTAGAAGTGCGGTGTACACGCCGCCTGATGGCCGAAATTAAGCCAGGCCTAACGCTGGATTTACATGAGTACGGCGGCGACGCTTTCTGGTTTTCTGCCCGGCACCAGCAAGGTGATGATGACCAGGTCTGGGAGCAAAAGATAGCTGATGGCATAATCCAAACCGTGGTCGAATCTAATACAAAATTGGTGGAGGAAGACTATCTGCCTGGCTCTTTCTTCACCAAAGGTCAACCAGGTGTCTTCTGGCTCAACCCCCAACAAAGAGGTGAAGGCTTGAACCTAGCTGATTTTGCTGCTAACCAATATGGTCTCTCCTTTACTATCGAGACGGGTATGCAGTCGGGCTTTCAACATCGTGTCCGTACTTCCATGTTGGCAGCCCAAACTGCTGTGAATGTCTTCGAGCGGCGTTACGCATAGAATCTATCAGTAACTGCCATTTTCCCTTGCTATGTTAGGTTGGTTGCCAAAATGTTTTATGTCTACGGCCTCCTTTAGGGACGAAACTGTAAGGAATATAGATCAGCGTCCTTCATGACGAAACGCAACTGAATAGGCTGACCTACAAACGCGGTCAGGTCGGATTGCGATTTCCACGTCACGACGTAGGCAACTTCATCCCCGTAAATCTCAGTAGATTCGTCCAGCGAAAATCCGCTCAAAGGTTGGCCATTTAGATCGGTAACTTCTACCTGGATACTACCAGCAGCCGAAGTGGAGAAGTTAAGGGTGAGTTTGGTCCCCGAAAAGTTGAGTGGATACGTTACGAATTCGCCACCAGCATAGGAAGCATGAATAGAGGCAAAACCATCATTTCGCAGTGTGAACCGCCGAAGACGGCAGTGGCCGTCCACCGAATAGTAGTTCTCGTTGGAGTAAATAGAGAGTTCGTTAGTAGGACCGGTTGTTGCTGTCTTAGTGGACAAAATCCCCCAAGCGGTCATGTTGTTTCTGTTCACCCACCTCTCCGGTTGAAGTCCTGGTCGGATAAACGCCTCTAACCACCGATGCCAGTGCAACCCGTCACGGCTACTCATAAAAACACCATCCGAAATTCCCGAATCCGGATGATGAGGTGTCTTTCGTAAGGGCAGAAATCGCTTGGGGAAACCAAGAAAAATATGCGGTGCGCGGAAATAAGGCGTGATGGCGTTGGTATACAAATGCTCAGGTGGTAACTGCCCAAAGTCTACCCATTCCGGTTCTGTCCAGTTAAGAAAATCATCCGAAGTGCAGGTCATAATAGACCGGACACCGTCCCGACCCGCCCGATGGAAATCAACGTATCTTTCCCGAATTGTATCCCAGAACGCCAAGTTTTGGGAATCGAAATTCCCTTTGGTAATAACTGGATCTGGTTGCATCAAAGACCAGTTGATTCCATCCGATGATTGGAAGGCAAATAGCCCTTCGTGTCCGCCTCCAAGAGCCTTATAACGTGCTTCTGGCTGACAACAGGGATTGGGATCCTTGAAGGGCGAAAAATTGTGGCATTCCAGTTCTCCCCGCCAGACAATGTTATTGCGGGTAGATCCATCGAACTCAAACAGGTTCAATTCCGGTTTAGTCCAGTTGATTCCATCCTTACTCTCAGCATAACAGGTGAGCTCATGCAGACTTTTTTTAGTCACAAAATCGTAGTGCGATCCCCGATAATACATCCGAAAGAGATCATCATCCTGAAATACAGTCACATAGGTACAGGTATTGCCTTCCCACGATTTATCGAATACAATCGCTACTTCGCTCGGCGTAGGATGATGCAACTGTAATTGCACCCCATCCATTTTTTCAACTAGCCAGTCGTCTACAAAAGGTTCCAGACGCGATCCTATATCGTGAACTTTGGATGAAGATTGTCCGCTGCACACCACCAAAAGGCCAAAACCAAGCAAAATGGTGTTAGACATATATATAGTTCCTTATACTTGGGAACAATATTTTACTTCAACAGTTAAATTCATTATAACATGAAGCATTGCTTGCTATAAGTTCATTTCCAAGATGGTGTTGTCCAGTACCAAAACCCTGTGCTGTCGACCGACATAGGAGATTGCGCCTCATACTACAACCTCTCTAGCTTAGGTTCCAAGTGTTGCAACAAGCGATTCAAAGCGCCATAGGCAAAGAAATTGTTGGATTGTACTCTTTCAACTTTTAGACAGCTACAACCTTTCAGCTAGCATTAGAAAAGGGGTAATACCTATCTCCACCATCTCAGGAAGACATTATCCATCTGGACCTCTTGCTTTTATCGTCTCCATGGGTAAAGCCTCTGATCTCATCGCCACTAGACTTCTATAGCTGCATTGATCACCCAAAGTCGTTTGTTGGGAGGGATGTTAGAATTATTGGTCTTTACTAACAGTTCATTGCTTCCTTGTTCCAGTTGAACGGGAATCCTGGCCGTTTCTAATCCATGCTCATGACGCAGAGCGGCAACTTTCTCACTATTCAACCAAACTAAACACCATCCATCGACTGCTAAACGCAGAAAAGCTTCTCTTTTGGAGTCGCTTTTCATGTTGGTCCGAGCATAGGCTGAATGATCAATCATCGCCCGAGGCGTAGCCGTATGATCTCGTTCGAAAAATACGTTCTGCAAACCAATCCAAGCATGGTCGCTTTTCAAAATTGTGACGGACAAAGTTTGATTATCAAGAACCAATTGGTCAGGCCAAGCTCCAGCAGGAAGTTGTTCTACAAATTCCGACTGTTGAAAAATATCCCAATTGTTAGCCTGAGGGAATAGTCCAGTAACTTGCCATTCTGACGGAATAAGTGTGGATGAGCTAATTTCGTTTGTGTTGGACTGAACAAGGTGATCAGATATCTGGTAGTAGTAGACAACAGATTCCATGTCGTCCCCTCGGCTACCCGTACGAAATGACAAGGAACGGCGAAAGGCAATAGGATCTGGTCCAAAGAAACGGTAAAATACGCCATCTTGATCGGTTCGACTTCGATTAACATGATAGGGTGAACCGATCCAACGGGATTGATAGTTATTGAATCCCCAACTATAGCCGAAATCGTCTTCTACGTTGTGTCCACGAATCGCATGAGGGTTGGTTTCTCCATCTAGCAAAATTGTCATTCCTCCAGTGTGGAAAACCATATCACTATGGTCACGTTGAAGATAACCAACCGCGACTCCAGCAACAAAGCCTTCACCATCTAAGTTCGCCATTTCAACAAAGCTGCCCCGTGGAGGTGAAGGTTGGTACAGGTGATACTCAGTGTGCAAGCGATAGGGCGTGAGTGGTATTCCCTGATCATACTGGTGCCAATCGGCCATAGCCGCAGCTGTGTGTCCCGGAGATACATGTAAGGTAATTCGGCAGGATTCACTAAATGGAATTGGCAAAAACAGATTGTATCCTGGATTACCTGGAATCAGTGGATCCTTAGCTTTGGCTCCTGGATTAGGTAACACGGTGTAAGCAGCATTATCAACGAAATAAGGCTCCCAATCGTGCATGACGCCAAAAAAGGCTTTCAGTGGCAAATCTACTTGAGACTTTTCCGCATCATCAACATTGATTTCAAGGCGAACCCCTGACCAAAGAGTATCCAGATATGGCGGACACAACCTGACCCTTTTAAGTTAGCTAAATCAATTGAACCGCCTTTGGGCATATGTTGATCCCGATTAACACGGTGAGAAGTGAATCGGGTGGGCAGTGAGATCATCGGAACAGCAGGATCTTGAAAAGTGTCTTGCATTTCTAAGCTAATTTGCGCATTAGACTCTATGGATGTCATGGTTTAGTCTCCATCACCCTGTGATCTGTATTAGGATCAAAAATTGCTTGATTTTTGGTGTTATTTGGTTTACAAGCATCATCATACTGCACAGTTCAGACAAGTGCAATCCTAACCTGAGGTAGCTTTCATTAAACGGGTTAGAATACCTCAACTCTGCTATCGCTCAGGTCATCTCTAATCCCACTATGGCTAAAGGATCTTCCCTCCATCAACAGGCTAAACAGCAACTACATGAACATATTCGTACTTATATCTAACCTCTCATGCGGGCAGGGAAACAGCTGAATTTGAAGGATATACAACACCATGTTACTATCAGGAAACCTACTAAGCTGGGTACCCAGCAGTTTCAGCATATAGTTCGGCTGGTACTCTGAACATAACTTAGCTGGTAGGTAAGATAATGGAATATATAATTTTTTATCGCCTTTATGCTAGGCATCGTGGCTCTATTTATTATCTCGACCGACAAGATCCTCTTGAACAACAAGATCCAGTGTTTAATGATGCTTATCAAAGAGCACTAGATCATGTTAGTCAAGGTAATTCTAGTGAGACATTAACTGAAATAGATCAAAGGAACTTGCCATGGACTTCGATACAATCCACTCTCCGATTGACTGTAGGTTGCTCGTTGCCATCTGTGATCTCACCAATTTCGCCAGATTAAGTCGAGATAAGCCATCTAAAGACATATTCGATATCATGTCCCGGTATTTTGAGCTGTCAGGAGATATTGTCGAAAAAGCAGGGGGCAAGATTGTCAAGTTCATTGGAGATGGAATACTGATCGTTTTTCCCGATCATCTTTTAATAGAGGGGGTTAATACACTAAAAGAACTGCAGCAGAAAGTGTCCAACCTCTTTGATCGGGAAAGTCACGACTGTCTACTGCGAGTTAAAGCTCATATCGGATCAGTCACTTGCGGACGTATTGGTCAAGTTGGACATGGTGAACTGCAGCTTGTTCTGTACTGAATCTAACCGATACCTTTCATTGTTGATGATGTCAACTGCATGATCTAATGCGGTTATGGAATTTCTGGTACTATCAAGATCAACCACATTAGTCTCATGTTCCCCGATAGTTTCAGTAGTAGCATCTACCAAGTTAAAATCAAGCTGGCTATTGATGTTGTTGTCAGCGCCTATTTGGAAGGTTCTGCTGCAATGAATTGTCATTCTCAGAAAGAAACACTGGTGAGACAAAAATTTCTCTATTCGTCATGAGATCTAAACTCTAAAAAATGTCTGGGGGTTGGATATTTTCTTTTCCAATTAGTTTATACAATAGGTCTAATATGAAGACTTGTATGAAATTTTTCTTCGTGTTAGCATGCAAATCTATAAACGATACTTTTGAAAATTAGTTTTAAGGTAAAGGAGAAACATGATGAAAAAATGTTCCCAACTTGTTGTATGTTCGTACTGGCGGGTTTATTTGGCTGGAATACCAAACTTGCTTATTCAGTAGGCACTGTTCAGGATATTCCAGATGCTATTTCAAACAACCATACCTGGCTCTTTCTTCCCATTTATTCTGCGGATCTCAATCTGGTAGAAAAAAAGGGGTCTCAGCTCAAAGCTATTGCTTTACAGGTAGAATTTCTTTTTAGCAAATATTACTTCTCACGCTCCCTAACAAGCCTAGTTTTGTAAATCAAAACCTATGAATGACATGACTTGGAATCACCATATTGTGTCAATGAACACCTCGAAAACTAGCGTTTGAACACAGAGCATAATTATTACAACATAAAGGACCCAATTACTTTGCCTCTTATTGACATATTCCTTTAAGTTTTTGGCTGCTGGTATTAAGACAAACGGAGCCATGAATAACCAAATACGCTCAGTCTCTGTCAGATAAAGAGTGGAGAAGATCATCGGAACGAGTGTCAAAACATAGGCGACCAGAAAGATTGAGAATTTCTTCTTGGTCAATAAATTTTGGATTACACTACCAAGTTCTCGTAGCCATAGTGTGGTTGTTGTAATACCGATCATAGAGAAAAAGCCGAATAAATTCGTCCCACTGACAAGAAAGTAGCGAATGGGACTTTCATAGCCCGTACCTATTCCGGACCGATCCACTTCCATCGCTGCCTGTAGATTTGTCAAGATATTATATCCTGTTACCCAATACATAATTAGATAAGTGAGACAAAAGGTTCCTCCCGATATAGTCAAAACAGTCACATGGCTCTTAAGCTCCTTCCGGTTTCCAAAATAGGTTACAGTTGTCAAGCTAATAAAGTAAACACCCAAAAAGGTCGTAGCAAAAGTCATGAACATAGAAAGCGAAAGCGACAATCCAGTAAAAACAGCAAGAATTGTGGATTTCCTTTCAATCGAATAAAAAATAAGATATACACTGAATATCAAAAATAACGAGAAGAAAGCATCCATGCAGGTAGCTGTATACATCACAATATTGGGGGTGACAAGATACAAAGCTAAAGCGTAGGTTGCTATTTTTCTACCATAAAGTTGCTGTGCAACCAAATACAAAGGAATCAACGTAAACGGAGCAGAAAATATAATTAAATAAGCCTTTACCATGTTATTGAATGCAAAGAGGCGTGTAGCAAGCCAAAGAGTCATAACGGCACCAGGAGGATGAGTTCCCGCATGTCGGGTCAACATTTTGGCTTTGGAAGCATAATTGCGAAGTATGTCTCCTAAACTGCTAAAGTTAGGAACATCGTTAATGTATTCTTTAATTCCTAGCGGAAGGAATGCACCATTGATCATAGTAACGCTGACATCAATCAACACCTTTAATCCTATGAACAAAGCAAGGAGAACTGGCAGCGGAATTGGATGCTCCGATTGCAATATAGATCGCACCAAAAACAGGTATATGCCGAAGGCTCCGATCGGTAGTAAAATCCAGTTGTTAAAGTTTATGTTTAACCTTTTGTAAATTGGGATTGTCTCTGAACTTATGTGAATCGGGATGTTGTAGCGTTCAATTATAAAAGCTGCAATACAATGAAAAAACCATAGTCCTCCGGCGACTAAGAGGAACTGAAAAAAGATAGGATTGACTCTCTTGTATAGAGGTGTCATGATATTTATCTCCCCACAAGAAATTGCTCGAGATAAGTTTAATTCACTCAGTCAATATGTTCTTCGATCTTTACCTGCCACATGGTAACTTCAGGAGGGTTAAGTCACCGAGTATAGAACCACAGATCTTTAAGGAATAACTCATTTTTTTGACTTTAATTTTGCCCATACTATAGCCAGTTTACCAAATGGGGAAACTACGAGAAAACCATCAAGGCCCTTTTCAATTATTTTTTGAACTTCCTGTCGATTGAAACCACGTTCCCAAACAGATATTTCGTCCATCATCCCAACAAATGGTCGGCTGTCGTTAACATTCATTCCAACACGTGCACCTAACCCCCAATCTCTACAAACTAGAAGATTTCCAGATGCGGTTCCGACCACTACCCCGTCAATATACAGAATTGCGCTGGGTTTTCTATGGCGGTCGTAAGTACCAGCATAATGAACCCATTTTCCAGTCTTGGGTTTTCCTCCCCGTATTTCAAAAATGGTTTTTCCCGGTGCAGGACCTACAGCACGGAGTATCCATCTGTAGACATCGTCGACACGTACTTCTGAATGTACCAGCCATGTTTCCAATTCTAAACCCCTAGCATTAAAAATCTCATGGTGGGCCCCGTTATTTTTGACGTTTACCCAAGCTAACACGCTAAATGCTTTAGTTGGAATATTTCCATCAGCCTTAATTTTTGCATGATCCAACTCAAGATAGCTACCTTGTGCGAATTTCGCGACCTGACCATGAACTGGATCCATGACAATCTTGACGTTTCCATGGACTGCACCATCATAACCATTGCCGGACTTATCAGATACTTTACCTTCACTAACTTCCGAGTAGTCGTAATAAAAGACGAGACCTTTGTGCTGATCTTCTCCTGTGAGATTTTGTGCAAACCCACTAATCAGCATCAATGCTAGGTTAATGGTAATAGGTATTTTCATTCTCATCCTATAAATTCCTTTCTTAAAACTAAAA
>JYMV01029298.1_pt1 | contig 48630 bp, 37 predicted proteins | sample 338911 | NCBI WGS metagenome assembly JYMV01 (sample SAMN03354496, study PRJNA234377) | hydrothermal vent metagenome | biome: Deep sea; feature: Hydrothermal plumes at the Eastern Lau Spreading Center, Western Pacific Ocean; material: Seawater | place: Tonga | collected 2009 | depth 2000 m m | reverse complement strand
GTAATGATTGCCCCAAGGACTTTACAAGCTCTTGCTGTAGATGGTGTCTTTCCAAATAAAATGTCTCGTTGGCTAAGCGTGGGTAAGGGTGATAGACAAGAACCGGTCAGAGCTTCCATCGCAACTTGTTTAATCGGCTTCGCATTTGTTTTGATAGGCGATATTAATGCTGTAGCCGAAATTATTTCCATGTTCTTCATGGTTACTTATGGTGCGATATGTCTAGTTTCATTTTTAGAACAAATGGCTGCCGATCCGAGCTACCGACCGACATTTAGAACTCATTGGTCGATAAGTTTAGTGGGTGCAGTGCTATGTTTCGTCCTCATGTTTAAGATGAACGCCCCGTATGCCTTTGCAAGCATCTTAGTCATGGTCTTAATTCATGCCTGGATCGCAAGTAAGGGAGGTGCTAATCAAGGCGGGATGGTTCGTTTATTTAGGGGAATAATTTTCCAAATCACGCGCTCTCTCCAGCTCGCTCTTCAGATGAACGATAGTGATGATTTAGAGGAGAAAACGGGATGGAGACCCTTCGTTTTAGCTATTTCTCCTGACAGTTTTAAAAGGCGCGAGGGTTTCGATATGGTGAGGTGGATTGCACATAGATATGGGTTTGGCACTTATATGCACTTTGTAAAAGGCTTCCTTAATGTTGAAACTCGCGAGGAGTCGGTGAAGGCTCATAAGGAATTAGTTGAGTGGGCTCGTGGAGGCGGAACCCGTGTTCATCTCGACACCATTATAAGCCCATCTTTCACCTCTGCAATTGCGCAATGTGTTCAATTACCGGGATTAAGCGGTAAGGGTAATAATTTATTCCTAATGGAATATGAGCCAGGTCACCTAGAAAATCGAGACCAGCTTCTTGACAATCTAGATATATTAAAAGCGGTAGATCTAGATTTAATCCTACTTAGATCAAGCGGTAGATCTTTCGGTAATAGACACGATATACACCTTTGGATAACTTCTGAAGACAAGGAAAATGCAAGTCTGATGATATTGTTGGCTTATATTCTACAGGGTCATCCTGATTGGAGTAAAGCAAATATTTCTGTGTTTTTCATGTATGATGGGGCTGATGATCAACATGCTACTGAATTAAGAGAACAAATATTAGAAGGTCGAATACCAATTTCTGAGCAAAACATTGAACTTATTCAAGTAAACAATAAAACAGCGAAGGTGAAGACGATACTTGATCGATCTGGTGGGGCTGACCTTGTTGTGCTCGGGTTTAATTTTGAAAACACTAAAGGCGATGAATTTGAGTTATACGACGGTCTAGGTGAAACTATGTTTGTGTATGCAAAAGAACCTAAAATAATTCAATAACTCCCCTTATGCCACGCCTTCATATACTAATACTTAACGGTCCCAATCTTAACATGTTAGGCACACGAGAGCCTGAAGTGTATGGGGATGTTACTCTACCTCAATTAATTACAGAGCTAAAGAATAATTTCCAGGACGTGCTAATAGAAGATTTTCAGTCAAACGACGAAGGGGCATTGATAGAAGTTTTACACGATTATGGTATGAGGTGTGATGGAGTAGTTTTTAACCCAGGTGGTTACGCTCATACATCTGTTGCTATTAGAGATGCCGTAGCATCAATAAATGCTCCCGTAATAGAAGTTCATATATCTAACATACATGCTAGAGAAGAGTTTCGCAATATTTCAATTGTAGGAGGAGCTTGTAAGGGAGTTATTTCGGGTCTTGGTAATAGAGGCTATAGCATAGCAGTTGAGTATTTAATTTCTCTATAAACTGTTGAGATAATTAATAGTTGTATGGTGTTTTCTCGATTTTATTTTCATCGTTTATTTTGAAAAACAAACTAGGAGTAGTTGCATCATTTATAACTCTTCCGGATAAATCGAATATTGCATTAAAATCAAGGTTTTTCTTGCCATCGTCATCGGTAGGTTGTCCGCTAGGGCAAACAGAAATCCCTGAGTCAGGTATATCAATCTGAACGATTATACCCTCACCGAAACAAATGCTATTACTAGAGGATAGGTCAGTCGCTATTTGCCAAAAACCTGTGTTGCCTCCCCCGCCAACACCTGAGGTTGCGCTAGCATCTAACCAATAATTACCTTCGATAAGCCAAGTGGGGTTACAGTTCCAATCGATATTGCCAGAAAGACAATACGTTCCGCTTGTGCCAAAACTATTCCCGCCTTGATTTAATAATGGCACATTCGAATTATCGAATTCCAAATGAACACGATTTCCATTAAGCCTGTTGTATCCACCACCATTTTGAGGATTCATGAAAACATCACATTTTTCTTTAAACTTAATGGCAGTGTCCCAGCCCTCAAATTGATTACAAGACAAAGTTGCTTGAGCGTTTATGAAGCTGAGGCCTACTACTCCTTCTAGGAACAGATTCTCTATAAAGCTGACATGATCTCCCCCTAATATTTCTATAGATGCATCGGGAAAGCCATAAGCTCCTTCTATAGTGTTATTTGTTAATTGACTGGGGCCTGAAGGATTTATAGATTGAAAAATAGTAGATCTGAATTCGTTATCTAATAATTTGAACCCTGTATTTTCTAATGTCCAGTTGCATTCTTCGATTTGATTATGAATAGAAATAAGTCCAGCTACACCATTGTTTTCTTCGAAACTGTCAATATGTAATGAGACTCTCGACCAGTTACTATCGTCAATTCTAAGCCGATGAGAGCTTTTCCAAATTGAACTACTTGCACCGTATATAATTATATCTTTAATATGAGCTTTGCACGCCTGTAGTGCAATAGAGTTGTTAGACATATGTATATCAGTGTCGATGATTTTTAAGGTTCCGTCACCGTGGAAAAAGCATTGCGCTCCTTCGTTAAAATTGATGTTATTACACCCTTGAATTAGTAATTCTGCTCCGTTTTCGATATTTATGCTAGCAGACGGTCCGGTAATTGAAATTTCGAATAATGCTTCACTACTACTTGTAATAGAGGAGTGAGAATCCTCCTCGACATGAATACCTCCTTTTAATACCAATTCAGCATCAATGCCATTTAGTATTATGCGAGCATTATTACGGAGATAGATATTGCCACCGGTTTGGACTTCAAGGGTTCCTTCTGAGTGAATCTGTAAATCTAGATTATCCAAAATAATATTTGCTCCAGATTCAACGACTAATTTGCTTCCACTGAAGATGTTTAGCTCGCTACCTGGATTCATGTAAAGTTCATTGTCTCCTGTAATAATTAACGTCCCCATGCCTAAATCATAAAGTGAGCCTACTAATATTTCTCCTCCCGAATTAACCTCTACTACTGTATTACACTGTTTCGTTCTAACTACAGTAGTAGAATCTACAGCAATTCCTACTCCACCTATTCTCAATGATCCCCCTTCGTTTATTTGGGTGCTTCCTAGCCAATTATCTACATTGTCGAAATTATGGTACTCGTATATAGATTGACTATTAGCTATCCCTAGCTCACTAGGCGCACCCTCATCTCCTAGTATAATATGGTCTAGGACAAGTTTTCGGTGCAGTTGTGTTAGGGCCACATGCTCTTCGGGCGAAGCCCAAACAGGGGCCATACTTATGTAGTCAAAGGTTTGGTCTTCGTTTTCAAGAATATTACAATTTATAGCGCTTGATGTGGGAATGAAACCACTTATGGGCTGATAATCACCAATTGAAATTTCTAACATTCCGGAAGCATTTATTCCATCCACAAATTGCTCCATATGCCTGCCTATAGAAGCGGGGTCAACATCTAAGTCGTTTTCAGGGTAATAACTATAGGCTTCGTTATCATACCAAAGAGGTATACCGTTAAACGGTATGAAATCTACGGGTAGCGAACAAGAGGCAGAAAGAGCAAGCGAATTAGAACCATTTGGATGTCTATTTGCCAGAAGATGTGCTGTGCCAAGCCACCACCAGGATTCTGTCCAAGATAGAAGCGGAGCATTCTCTAATTCTAGACTCACTTCAGCATGACTATTTGCAATTCCTATGTTCATAGTCCTTTGTGGCATGCCGAGATCCATTAGCATAGCCATTGCATCGGTATGAACAGCAGATTCTATAGGTAGGTTTATTAATAGTTGTTTTGCTGCAGGGGAGTAAAGTCCCTCATAAAAGATTGCGGCCTCTGAAGATGGAATGGAAAGTACAGAGACCAGTCCGATTAAGCCAGCTGATATGTTTGCCCCTCTGTGTGGGGAGTCAATGCTGATAAAGAGTCTTGTGCAATGATCGTTGTTTTCTTGTTCTATTGTACACAGCGCGTGTCTAGAAACGATACCGCCCATACTAGCCCCTATTAAAATTAATGAGTTGTTAGAGGTCTTATATGAGTTACAAAGCTCAATAACTCTCATTACTAGTTCCGATTTTATTTCAATTGTTTGTGCTCCGTCAGCAAAATCTACAAATACAAGGTCGTACCCTAAATTATACAAACTGTCTAAAAGAATTGGATAGTGAGATGTGCCAGGAAATGCGTCGAGATTACATCCAAATAGAGATTGCCATCCAAAACTACCATGTCTATGCTCTTCAGTGTTTCCTCCTACTCCGAAATCAAATCCCTCAACAATTATTACGGGTTTGTCAAAATTTTGGTCTTGTCCAAGCCTTGTATATACACTTCCGGTTGATATTCCCAACTCGCTGATAGCTTCAATCCACCAAATATTGGGGGCCCCTGAATTGGCTGCTCCCCAAGGAGGTGTATCTGGTTCAGGGCTGCAACTTGCTCTTGAATAAGTTTGATTGAATGTAAAAAAAACAGAGTCTCCAGGACAAGTGGCCTTCCACGTTCCGTCTTGTGGAGATTGACTCCATCCAATAGGTTCCCAAGGGTGATTAGGTGTCGTGGGAGGGGTTAAACTGCTTGATTTCCCCTTATTGCGAATTGCTACGGCTGGTCCACCATCAGTGGGGCAAAACGCTGAGAATTCGTTTCGCCAATGCAAAGAATCTAATAGGTTAGTTATTGAGGGAGCGTATTGTGGGGTAATCAATCTTTGGGAATGATAGGCTTGTCGCGCTCTTGCAAGGTTGTATTGTTCTGAAGAAACTAGGGTTTGTGCAGTTATTGTTGATGGGATGCTACTCAAAAACACAGAATAGAGACACAATAAAGAAGAAGGGAGTTTTAATCGCAGCATGACAGTGAATGATTTGTTGTGAATGAAAACTCGGTAGATTCACTATCTATTGAAGCTGTAAACCGACCATGATAATTCCAAACTCCATTTCCCAGCCGATATAAGTGAATGTGTTTAGTTGAGTGCTCTAAAAAGTTAATTTCTGATTTTAAAACAGTGCGATTGTTCGCGACTAACTCCCAGCTATGGAATTGTGAGGTTGTTATTAAAGAACCCTCAATGTATTCAGGAGGATTTTCGAGTGGGGAAATATATAAGGCCCAAGCTTGAGCAGGAGAGGGTAGAGGTTGAGAAGATCTAATGACTACTTTCACCTCCCTAGTTTGCGTAAATGTTAACTCTACTTCTTGCTCACGACTACTTAATGCCTGCCATACATGTCTAAGGTTGTCATTTGTTCCACCGTCAGGCGAGAAACAATGTACGGAGATAGATTTGCTTTTATCTTCTCGTGTGTCGAGCCAATCGATAGCCCCACTTTCATTTAACTCCCAACTCAATGTGTCCGAAAGAGGAACTCGTAGTGTAGCGTACCCTGTATTTGGGTCTAAGTGTTTTTCATAAACAACAGCCCAACCAGAGTTAGGGACTGATCCATCAGGTTGATTAAAAATGAATGTGTATTTAACGGGGCTTGCTTGCTTCGAGCAATCACATCCGAAAAAGCAAATACTGGAAACTCCTAAGAGAAGTAGTGAGATTGTGTTTGTTTTCATGGGGCAATAATGCCCATGAATATCCTAGCTATTAATGAAAACCAATAGCTGGTAGTCTACCCTTTGTGTGCGGAGATAGCTTTGTTAAGAACGTTTGCTAACTGTTTTGAATCTTGTGAAGTGAGCTGCTTACCTAACACTTTAGTTCGGCCTTCGTATAGGAAATACAACGTGTCTCCACCTAAAATCCAGAAGCTATTGTCAAGCTGTTGAATGAAAGAAGTTGCGTCTCTATCGTGGAATTTAACCACCCCTACTTTGTTAAGGCTGTAAGTCCACTCTCTCCCGCGCGTATTAAATGCGTTTTTTATCATAAGGCCACCCTTGCTGATTTTTATCACTTCTTTCCCTATTCTTCTCCACGCAACGACTTTTGCAATACGCACCCAGAAGAACGCCCAGAAGACTAATGATCCCAAGTAAAATAATCTCTCATCTCCTTCAAAAGTAAATGCTCCATAGGCAAATAACGTCCCTAATCCAGTCCACGCTCCGAACCACATTTCAAGTGATAATCTTTGTGCACTAGTAATAGTTGACTCAATGATAATTGTAGTCATATCGCCATGTTCCGCAATATGAATACGCTTGCCTATAGAACGATCTTTCGCTTTTTTTGACTTCATTTCTTAGTCACTTTTTGGTACAATGCCAAATACTTAGGTAGCACCAAATCTATTCTGAATTCCTCAGCTCTCAATAACGAAGACGCCTTGAATTTCGCTAAACTTTCAGGACTCTTTAAAATTTCTAAGGCGTTTTTTGCCATATCCTGAACATCTCCAACGTCGCTCATAAAACCAGAGACTCCTTCCTTGTTGAGTTCAGGAAGCCCTCCTGTGTTCGATGAAATCACGGGAACTCCTGAAGCCATAGCCTCAAGAGCTGCGAGGCCGAAGCTCTCTGCTTTTGAAGGAAGTAAAAACAGGTCGCTAACTAATAGAGGTTCGATAGGATTCTTTACTTTACCCAGAGTTACAACTTTTTTATCTATACCTAGCTCTCGGCATCTGATTTCAGCAACGTTTCTATCAGGCCCATCTCCTACGAGAAGAAGTCGTACATCGAGTTCTTTAGAGATTAAATAGAAAGTTTCAACGACATCCAAAATCCGTTTTACTGGTCTGAAATTTGAAATATGAGTAATAATAGGCTGCCCTTCTGGCGCTATTTTCTTCCTGAATTCTTCGTTCGGTTCAAGCTTGTAATGAAAAGGACAGAAAAAGTTGGGAATGACCTCGATTTCCTGAATTACTCCGAACAACTTATTTGTTTCTGCCTTTAAGTTCTCAGAAACGGCTGTTACCGCATCACTTGAATTAATGGCATAAGTAATTACAGGCTCAAACGAGGGGTCCTTGCCGAGCAAAGTAATATCTGTTCCGTGAAGTGTGGTAATAATGGGTAGCTTAATGCCTTCTTCGGCCAAAATTTTCTGAGCCGTAACCGCAGCACTTGCATGAGGAATAGCATAGTGCACGTGTATTAGGTCGAGGGCGTAATCTTTCGCCACTTCCACCATTTTACTGGCTAGGACTAACTCGTAAGGTGGGTAGTCGAAAAGGGGATAGTCGGAGATGCGAACCTCGTGATAGAAGATGTTTGGTCTAAAACTACCGAGCCTTACAGGTGTGTTGTAAGTGATAAAGTGTACCTCATGACCTTGAGATGCAAGAGCTTTGCCAAGTTCTGTTGCGACGACGCCGCTTCCACCGAAAGTGGGGTAGCAAACCATTCCTATTTTCATCTGATAGGGGCGTTTAAGTGTTCCATAACGACTCTTTGAATTTCAGTTCTAACATCCAAAGTTATTAATTTACTATTCTCGGCATCTGGGTAAGTGCGATTACTCAAAAATACATACACAAGGTCGAACTCGGGATCTACCCATAAAAGCGTGCCCGTGAACCCAGAATGCCCAAAACTCGATGTTGACGCTATATCGCAAGTCGGCCCAGAGTCTAGTTCGAGCGCGGGTTTGTCAAATCCGAGTCCTCGACGATTACTATCCGAATCAGGGAATGCCCTTGAAGTCCATGTGTCTATAGTGCTCTTCTTAGAGTCCAGTAAATCGACGCCGAGATAGGAGCCATTGTCGAGCAGCATTTGGCCTAACCTAGTGAGGTCGTGAGCGTCACTGAAAAGCCCTGCATGACCACAAACGCCCCCCAAAAGAGCTGCGCCAGGATCGTGAACATGACCTTGAACCACGCATTTACGGAACACCTTATCTTCTTCAGTAGGAGCAATGTCATCAATAAGAAAACCAGGCCTAGCAAGAGGATTGAAGCCCATGCTGTACAGCCCCATAGGATTATAGAACCAAGTCGTTGAAAGTGAGTCGACAGCTCGGGTAGTGCCATATAGTTGATTCAGTATTTTGTGTATGAGATAATAGCCCAAATCGCTATATCTATACTCCCCTGATGGTCTTAATTCGGATTCCACAATCCTCAGATACATAGTGTCGACGAATTCCTCACAAAGGAATAAATTGGGGTTTATGCAAATATTATCATCGCACATGGGTCTGTCAGAAAGCAGATCCAACGAATCGCTTAGAGTTTCGAGATAAAAAGGAATCCAAGGATATAGACCTGCCTGATGAGAGAGTATCTGTCGGAAAGTACGAGTTCCTAGTTCTAAAGTGTCTAACTCTTGTAGGTACTCAGAAATCGGGTAGTCCAAATCAAACTTCCCCTCCTCTTCTAATCGCATCAAACATAGTGTCGTGGCTGCAACTTTCGTAATAGAAGCAAGATCGTAAATAGTATTCTCTGACACTTGAATCTTGCCGTCGGTAGTTCCATACTTCTCATCGTGCATTACAATTCCCTTGTGAGATACCACAACCCTGCAGCCAGGGTATGCTCCAGCTTCTAACGCCACTTCCACAATCGAGTCAATCTTCAAAGAGGGCTCCCACGCTCCGCCACAAGCGGAAGGGTTAAATCCTAGCCTCCCTGATTCGGGCTTAACAACCTCAATTCCCCATCCTTCCTTAAAAGGCGAGCCCGGAGGCGTTACAGGTAAAGCACCTCTAGTTCCAGTAACTCCACATATTAAATCCACTACCGCCTCCTGTGTCCTGTAATCGTCTTGATATGCCAAAACCAATCCATCAGCCCCCTCAATAACTCCTTCCCAATCTTCATTTACTGCATATGGGTTTGCAAATAGATTCACCACCCATTTTGTGTTACTCAGAGTATCTGATTTAGAGCTGGCGATTCTTGATGAACACGCGTCTAAAGCGGGTTTTAGAATTCCATAGTTCTTAGACGGCCTATTGCTAGTTTCTAAAAAGTTAATCAGAACTAAATCGGCATTTTCACATGCGTTTTGCACATCAGACCTTCCCCATCTAGAACAGTCTTTACCGACAGTAAAGGAGTTCACCTCGAAAGATCTTCCTAGAGTTCTGATGAGGTGTTCCGTAAATTCATCTCCCGACGCGCCTTTGTTTGCGACGTTGATAATTGCAATTTTGCCGGCAGATTTCAACATCGGAATCACCTCATTTTCGTTTGTCAACAATGTCAAAGACGCTCGCAAAATTTCCCTATGGACCTCTTCCGATTCTCTTGCATCCCAAGGCATTCCGTTTGCTGGAAGTTCTTCGTTAGCTTTAGTCCAAACCTTAGCCCTCAACACTCTCCTACATTTCTCGGTAACTAAAGATGAGTCTATTGATCCGTTTTTTAGTGCGTCGATTATTTCAGCAATTACTTCAATAGGGTCGCCAGGAAATAGTAGAATATCGTTGCCCGCTAATAGAGCATCTCTAGCTCGAGGTCTATCGCCAGCAAAATCGGCAAACCCTTTCATAGATAGAGCATCCGTAAAAGCAAGGCCTTTAAATCCCAGCTCTTGTCTAAGTAACGTGTCTACAATAGCAGGGGATAGGGTAGAGGGTTGTGCGTCCGTACTGTCTAGTGCAGGAACATCGAGGTGGGCAACCATGATCGCACCGACTCCACCATCAATTAACACTCTAAACGGAGCAAGCTCGACCGAATCTAACCTCGCCCTATCTCCAGATATGCGCGGAAGAGTCTTATGAGAGTCAGAATCACTATCTCCGTGCCCGGGAAAATGTTTTGCAGTAGCAAGCACATTAACATCTTGTAAACCACGAGAGTAAGCAAGTCCGAGTTCACCTACGAGTTGCACATTCTCTCCGAAACTCCTACTTCCAATTACCGGATTAATCGAATTAGAGTTTACATCCACCACGGGCGCGAAGTTTACAGTAATGCCAGTATTTCTAAGAGACACCCCCACAGCTCGACCAAACCGCCTTACAAGTTCAGCATCCCCAGTAGCCCCGAGAGTCAAAGCCCTCGGAAAACTTCGAGTAGAATCTAATCGCATTCCGAGTCCCCACTCAGCATCAGAAGCCACCATTAACGGTACTTCACTGAGCGATTGAAGGCGGTTTATTCTATTTCGTTGGTTTTCCGGCCCACCCTGCATGCAGATAATTCCGCCTAATCCTAAATCTCTAACCCAATCTTCAGCTTCATCCCATCCCGAAGTGTCAGTACGCGAATAAACAGGAACCATAAGCAACTGGGCTACTTGTTCTTCCATAGAGAGGGTTCCTAAAATGCTATCCACCCAAACTGACTCTACAGATAAAAAAGCTGGTTCTTCAACTTTATTTATTTCTAAAATATTGCCGTTAATTAATGTATCGACTTGTCGAGCGCAACCTGCCCAAGCTAGTGAACACGCAAAAAGAGTAAATAATTCTCGGGAAATTGGGTTAGAAGTCATACCTCTTCCATTCTCTTTTTCGTGATATTCAGCATGAATTCATACTGCTCTTCCATAGTGAGGTTGCTGTTGTCAATTACAATAGCGTCTTTTGCTTGTTTAAGAGGCGCTACAGCCCTTTCTGAGTCAATACGGTCCCTACTGAGTACGTTTTCTAGTACTTCGTTATAAGTCACGTTTTTGCCGTTTGCTTGTAATTCGCTTAATCTTCGCCAAGCTCTTACTTCTGGGTCGGCTGTCATGAAAAATTTCAGCTCAGCATTTGGGAGGACTACTGTTCCGATATCTCTACCATCCATAACTATCCCATTCCCTTCAGCCATACGCCTCTGTTTTGCGACTAGTTTATCTCTAACAGCTGGTATTTTCGCCACTAAGCTTACATTTTTCGCCACTTCCATCGAGCGAATTTCTTTCTCGATATTCACGCCTCCTAAATACATTTCAGAACATTCCGTGTTTGGGTTAAATCTAAATGTGAGGAATAATCGGTCTAAAGCACTTTCTAATGCTTGCTCATCAACAACTCCATTCAAGACGATCCTTTCTTTCATCGCAAAGAGTGTTACTCCTCGGTACATTGCGCCTGTGTCCACATACACATAGTTTAACTCCTTAGCTAATGCCTTAGCCATAGAGCTCTTACCAGCTGAAGAGTGGCCATCAATTGCTATGTTGATTCGGTACTTTGCCATTCTTCGAAGATAGGGACATGACTTCTATCAAAGCCGCTTAATGTCCAGGAAGTGTGAATAGAATTGATAAGTGTGTTGAGGACCCAGCAAAGTGGTATGTATTCCTTGCCAAACCGAAATCGACATCCCCAATTTTCATAGCCATTCCTAAAGAAAAACCGTTAGTCCCTTTCCTTCCGGCAGCTTCCATTTCCAATCTTCTCCTATGATCGTATCCCATCTGCGCCATTAAACCACGCCCCATATTAATCTCGACTCCTCCTCTTAAGTGGCGAGTTAGCTGATCACCGAATTCCCATTTTGTGTTTGGTATAGTTTCTCCAGTAAGCGGGTCCACTCCATCATCATAAGTCCCAGCAGGGGCTATGGCCCATTTTTCAAGATGTTCCATTTGTATGAAAACTGTGAAGGGCGCGTTATTAAAGCCTTTAGTTACTCCGGCTTGCACGTTTAATGGCATGCTTCCCACGGGCTGACTTCCGGTCCCCGCAAATTGACGTCCCACTCCTGAAATCAATATCCCCATAGCTAAATCTCGATCCTCCCATCTCCCCATGACCCCTACATCTACACCAAGCACCCCAGCATTTTCGCGGGCAAGATTTCTAAACCCGCCCCATCCTGTAATTCCCGCACTCCAAACCGAGTCTAATTTCCAACTAACTCCCGATTGTAAATAATAATCTCCACCAGAAAAGTCGCCAGTGGGAACTCCCGATGGATCGTACCCCGAAAACTTTCCGAACGATGCAAATCTCGCTCCCGCATGAACAGTCCGTTTTCCCTTATTCGCAATCACGGCATCCACAGAGCCGACCTTAATCCCGGCGTAATAATTTAGTAACGAAATGTATACTTGCCCTTTCGAAGTGCTGTCTACAAGCGCAGGATTGTATGTTGCAGCTTGTTCGTTTGGGTTTAAGCTGGAAGCTAATTTCCCTCCAAGTGCAGCGCTCCTGGAATCAATAGCAAGTTCTAAAGGTATAGACCCTAACACCACGTCTTGGCTGAAGGTAATATTAGCGCTAAGAGTTATTAGCGATGCGGTAAATATTGATTTATAGATACTTGTGTGCATTTGAATAAACTAAGTCTTTAGTTTAATTTCGTACCGAAATCAATAGGAGTTTCCACTTTCTCAGAGAGTAAAGCTCGCTTCACAACTTCATTCATTTTCGTAGCGTAAGTAAACTTCATGCCCCTCACATACCTCGCATCGATGTCCTCAATGTCTTGACGATTTCGTTCGCAAAGAATGATTTCTTTAATCCCAGCACGTTTCGCAGCGAGGATTTTCTCCTTAATTCCTCCCACAGGAAGGACTTGTCCACGAAGAGTAATCTCTCCGCTCATTGCAAGATATTTCCTGACTTTTCTTTGCGTAAATGCTGAGGCCAAAGCCGTGAGCATTGTTATCCCTGCACTAGGTCCGTCTTTCTTAATTGCTCCTTGAGGAACGTGAACATGAACGTTCCATTTTTCAAAACGTTCTGGAGCGATCCCTAAATCTACGCAGTGAGCCTTAAGGTATTCGAGCGCTATTATCGCACTTTCCTTCATAACCTCGCCTAGGTTACCGGTTAGGGTAAGCTTGCCTTTTCCGTGAGTTAGCGAGGTTTCGATAAAGAGAATGTCCCCGCCAGTAGGAGTCCATGCGAGACCAGTTACGACGCCGGCGACATCGTTGTTTTGGTATCTATCCTTCTCGTATGGTCGACCTAGGATATTTATGAGATCGCTAGGGGCAACTTCTGCAGTAAATGGTTCTTCCATAGCTATTTCTTTCGCTCTATTTCGAACAACTTTAGCTATTCTTTTGTCGAGACCTCTTACTCCAGACTCGTTAGTGTAAAGTTCTACTATTTTTTCAATCGTAGCGATTGGTATTGTTACTTGAGAGCGATTAAGCCCAGTATCCTTTACTAGTTTAGGTAGGAGATGACGCTTAGCGATTTGGACTTTCTCCTGAATCGTATAGCCTGACACCTCAATTATCTCCATTCTGTCGCGCAGTGCGGGGTGGATGGTAGACAGGTCGTTGCAAGTTGCTATGAACATCACGCGACTTAGATCGTAATCCAAATCGAGGTAGTTGTCGTGGAATGTGCTATTCTGCTCAGGATCGAGAACTTCGAGTAGGGCAGAAGATGGATCTCCGTGGCTGTCTTTCGCGAGTTTGTCTATCTCGTCTAGGACGAAAAGTGGATTCGACGTTCCTGCCTTTTTAAGGTTTTGCAGGATTCGACCTGGCATAGCCCCGATATAAGTCCTTCTGTGACCACGAATCTCAGCTTCGTCTCTCATTCCACCAAGGCTCATCCTTACATATTTGCGGCCTAGTGATTCCGCGATGCTACGACCTAATGACGTCTTTCCTACTCCGGGAGGTCCGTAAAGACAAAGGATAGGCGCCTTTAAGTCGCCCTTGATTTTAAGAACGGCGAGGTGCTCGACAATTCGCTCCTTCACCTTGTCGAGACCGTAATGGTCACTATTTAGGACTTTGACGGCATTTTTAAGATCGAAATTATCTTTAGATCGCTCATCCCAGGGTAAATCGAGAAGCAACTCGATATAATTCGACTGCATGCTGTATTCCGCGGCCTGCGGATTCATCCTCTCCAGTTTTTGAATCTCTTTATCAAAAAGTTCTGAAGCAGCTTCGGGCCATTTCTTCTTAAGGGCACGAGTCTTCCTCTCCTCAATCTCCTCTTTCAATGGATTCGCCCCAAGCTCTTCCTGAATCTTCTTCATCTGCTGGTTCAAGAAGTACTCCCTCTGCTGTTGGTCCAAATCGTTTCTTACCTTACTCTGAATATCGTGTTTCAGCTCCAGTATTTGCTTCTCCTTATGAAGCATTTGAAGAACTTTATTCGCTCTTTCCTCTAAGTCCTCGATCTCTAATAATTTCTGCTTTGCTTTGACTGATGCGTTCATATTTGAACCGATGAAGTTCACCAGAAAGCTTAGCCTCTCAATGTTTTTTATCGCCCCAGCAGCTTCTGATGGGATGGTCGGGCTCATTTCGATAATCTCGATAGCCAAATCTTTCAAGCTCTCGACTAGTGCCTGCGTGGCTTTTGTGTCCGGTAAGCTTTCTATTCCCCCGTAGGCAGAGACTTTTGCGATTAAGTATTTTTCTTCCTCAACTATCTCATCCCAAACAAATCGTCTTTGGCCTTGAAGAATAACAGTATTTGTACCATCAGGCATACGCAACATCTTGATTATGCGCGCAACAGTTCCTACGTGGTTCAAATCATCTCCATTAGGCATTTCAACTTCTGCATCCTTCTGCGAAACCACTCCGATATGCTTTTTATTCTTCTTCGCTTCTTTAATTAGGCGAATAGACCTGTCCCGACCCACAGTAATAGGAATCACAACACCCGGAAATAGTACAGTATTCCTTAAAGACAGAAGTGGCATATTTTCAGGAACCTCCTCTTTATGCATCGCTTTTTCGTCCTCTGCTGAAATGATAGGAATGAACTCTTCGTCGCCTGAGTCGCTCAATAGTTGGAAATGTGGATTGTAATCAGTCATAAAATTTTATTCTACCCTTCACAAAGCAAGGTGCGTGCCATAGAGTATGTCTGACAGCGTGTCAGGTGATTTTTGTCATTTTTGTTTTTAGTAGCGGCAGATATACCAAACTACTTTTGTCTATCCCCCTCACTCTCGGAAAATAATTTTAATATATCCACCTCATTTTCCGGGCTCAGTGTAAGATTTCTTCTAGCCATAACCTTACGAGCCGTACTAATGGCCTGTTCAACTTTATAAATTTCAAGACCCTCTGATCCGCCCCAAGAGAACGATGGGATGTGCTTAGGTGGAGTACCCGCACCGAAAACGTTACAGAACGCTCCAACTACGGTAGCTGTATTAAATGCCGTATGAATACCTGTTTTACTGTGATCTCCCATTAACAATCCGCAAAACAAACGTTCGCTTTCAACTAAAGATTTCGCTCCTCCGCTATATATTTTAACCTCCCCATATGTATTCTTCAAGTTACTAGAAGTCGTCTCTGCACCCAAATTACACCACGATCCAATAACGCTATTTCCTAAAAATCCGCCATGTGCCTTATTTGAATAATCGTGAAAGACCACATTACTTACCTCGCCTCCCACTTTGCAGTGTTTCCCTATGGAAGTAGGCCCATAAATCATCGTACCCATCCTCACTTGGCTCGATTCCCCTATCGTGAACGGACCTCTAATGCAAGCCCCCTCCATAATTTCGGAGTTAGGTCCTAAAACCACGTCACCTCCCTCTGTGTTTATTACACAACTCCTGATCTTAACTCCTGGAGAGACATGTATTTTCTCAAGTTCTCCATGAATTATTACTCCCGAAAGCCTCCAAGCGTCTCTCTCGCTTTCAGATAAAGTACGAGCACTCCAAGCTAACTTCAATCGCTCCAAATCTTCACTTATCCCTCTCTCACATAGTTCGAAATAATCTGCAGCAGATTCTGCTATTAACAAAGAGTTTTCATCGACAATCTCATTTTCCAATTCTAGATTTTGTGTTTTGTCGGAGTTGGGGCTAATAATTTTGGCAATAAAATCTCCTTTAAAAGTGAGTATATCACCTGGTTTTAATCCCTTGATAATACTGATGGCAAATGATGTGGGTAAAAGGCGGGAGTTCAGCTCAATATCATCTCCATTCATCTTTCCCAGAGCCTCATTCCATTGTTGAGCAGCAGACCTAGCTCCAAAGTGGAGTGTAGACTCGCATCGCCCCACATTTAGAGGGTATATTTCAGAGCTTGTAGAGTCAGATATAAACGTGATGTTCAACATGTTGCAAACTTAATAAATTGAAAGTTTAGAAAATCACTTATCTTTCAGCAAATTACTATGAAGAACTTAACGCTACAACACCGTTTTTCGTACATCGCGATTTCTTTTGCTTTCCTATCTGTTGTAAGCGAGAATGTTGCGACTGCACAAATGAACGTTTCTCAAGCGATGACGCCTACTCAGTATGTTAACAACGTGTTGCTAGGGGAGGGTGTTACAGCGACGAATGTTCAGTTCACAGGTTCACTAGAACAAATAGGCTACCTCACAGATGCTGTGGGGTTTGATGTGAATAGTGGGGTGATATTAAGTACTGATTTGGCAACTAATCCTGCGACTTGTGACCCAACAGCTGGTTGTCAGTTTTGTGGTGGCGGTGGTGATCCAGACCTACTTACGGTTGCAAATTCTGTTCCACCACTTATAGGCGAAAACTTTACAGTTTCTTCAGTAAATGATGTTTGTATATTGGAATTTGATTTTCAACCTTCTGGAGATTTCGTGTCATTTAATTACGTTTTCGGATCAGATGAATACATTACCTATGTGAATTCTCCGTATAACGATATTTTCGGATTCTTCCTCTCTGGACCAGGCCTTTCAGGTCCTTATGCTTCGCCAGCTGGATTCCCTGACGGAGCGATAAATATTGCTCAAGTTCCCGATACTGATCCGCCTCTGCCGGTTACTATTAGCTCAGTAAATCATCTAATCAACACGGAATACTACATTGATAACCCTAACGCAGTAGATCAGCCGTGTATTAATGGATACACCACTACACTCACCGCTTCTAGCCCAGTAAGTTGCGGTTTAACTTATCACATAAAACTCGCTATTGCTGACGGTTCAGATGATTGGCTTGAATCGATTGTTATTTTAGAGGAGGGAAGTTTCGGATCTCCAATTCCTACGGCATACGAAGCAACAGCTGCACCAGATTGCGATCCAGACCCTCTTGACGACCAAATCATATACTGCGCTTGGGAAGATTGTGGAGTTTCGACAATTACTATTAGCAGACCTTGTCTAGTTCCTTCAGTTTATCCTTTCGAGTTTCAAATTCAAGTTGACCCTTTGTCTGAAGCTTCTTTCACAGAAGATATCGAAGGGCTTCCTACTTCAGCGGTGATCCCAATTGGCGAGTATGATCTTCCGCTTTCATTTCTAGTCCCACAAGACTATATCGACGAGGGAACGGAAGAGCTCATTTTGAACATTATTAGTGGAACCACTCAAAGTGTATTAAGTATTTTAATCTACGACACTCCGCCACTTGAAGCGACCACACCTGAGGTCGTTACAGCACTTTGCGATGAATTCGCTACAGTTTGCGTAGAGCTCATACAAAATCCCGACCTCGAATACCCTCCTGTAACATATAACTGGACTATTAACGGTTTAGATTTCGGATCAGACGAATGCATAGACCACACATCCTTGACACCTCATTTGATGGAGATTTACATCCACGACGGGTGCGATAGGGATTTATACTTACAGACCCTTTTTGACGTTCCTTACGATCCTCTTGTGATTGCGATGCCTAACGACACTTTGCTATGCAATGGCGCTGAGACCACTTTGGAGCTTTTTGTTGAAGGTGGTCAGCCTCCATACCAAATACTTTGGGAAAACTTTCTCGACGACGAGCTTGCGCACACTGTCTCACCCACAGTAGGTACAACATACGAGGTTGTAGTAATAGACAATTGTGATTACGATATTTCAGCATCAACTAGAGTAGAGGTAGAGACCGTAGCTGCAACAGTAGTACGATATGACCTAGGCGACGACAAATACGATTTCAGCGTTATTACCGATCCGGAAGAGCCATTCCCAGGTGCTTTTAGTTTCATTTGGAATTTTGGAGACGGAAGCTACGCTTATGAAAGAGATGTGACACATAATTACGATGGCCTTGATGAATATGATGCCGCAGTTACTGTAATAACTAACAACGGCTGTTTTGATGTCGCTACGGTCCACCTTTATGGCTCAGTAATACTTTATATACCTTCTGCATTCACTCCGAATAATGATGGCTTAAATGATGCATTCCAAATAGTAGGTCGTCAAATCGAGTCATTCGAACTCTTCATATATAACAGATGGGGAGATATTGTTTATTCAAGTACTTCTATAGAAGACTCTTGGATGGGGAATATAAATGGAGGCGACCACTTCGCACCAGATGGTTTATACCAATGGGTAATTAAGGTGCAAGGTTATGATGTTGACGCTGCAGAAATGAGGGGGGTGATTAATCTGTTACGTTAATTAGTCTTTAATATCTTGAGAATAATCATTCTATTTATTAGGAATTACCAATTAACTATAACATCTTAGTAATTATTACTTAAATAGGATAGTTTTCGTCTCAATTAGTGTTCTTTCGCACTATCCTTTAAGAAGGCAAAATTATCAAGTACAGCAATGGCACGTAAAAAGAGAGAAAAAGAGTTACAACCTAATATCAAGGTTAGACTAGACAGGAGAACTGTTATTACTGTGAGAGATCGCAGTAAGTTGGAATTTTGGAAGGAGAAATATCCTGGTCTCGAAATCTTAGAGGAATCATACGATAAAGTGGAGGAGGTAAAGGAGCAGCCGAAGCCGAAGACAGCGAAAGCAGCTGCAAAAGCTAAGAAGCCTGCTTCAAAGCCTGCTTCAAAGACAGCATCAAAGACTAAAAAGGCCTAAAAGGTCCTTAAAAAAAATACCAAAAAAGAAAGGGGGCTCTATTACGGGCCCCCTTTCTTATGAAGAATATTTTATCAAAGGAATTACGCAAGCATATTTTCCTTATTCCAAGGAGCGAATGATAATTGCTCTCTTCCTTTTTTAGTTAGTGTGTACCCGTCTTTGTTTTGAATAAGCCCATCTAAATACAAGTTGGTAATACGCTCACCAATTCTCGCTTGTCCTACATGTAGGTCCGTATCAGCTTCAATACATTTCCAGAAATTACGTTCTAAAACGCTGAGTCTTATGTGGCTTTGGTTTTCAATTTTGTGAGATTGAATGATGTCCAAAATCATGAAGTCATACTTATCCATCTGCATTGCGATTAGGTTTTAAGGGTTTTAGGTTACGGAAGCAATTTAGCAGGAGTTTCAATAGGTTTTGCGCGATAAAGAAGCCAGATATTAACGGCTTGTTAACGAAACAGACCCAATTGTTAATAACATGTTAATTCAGCAATAACGTGTCTCGACACATTCGTAAGCTTATATCTGCTTGAAGTATTTGAAGAATCGGCTTAGGTAACGTATGTCGCGATCGGAATAAGGTGAGGGCCGGAATTGGGAATGGAATTTCACCGCTTTATGGGTGGTGTCCCAAGCGCAAGCGGATACTCGAACTTTGTTTTGTCGAGCATTTGAAAGAAGTTCCGTTAATGCTTCTACGTCGACATCTTCTTCCCATCGAATAAGGGCAGTATGCTTTTTATCGAGAACGGCCTTTATTTCAGAGCTGTTTCGAAGGTCTATCCATTTTGAATTCGTAGATGTGAGGTAGGGCATCCACTGCTGTTGTTTTATTAGAAGGGATCCCGTAGCTGGGCTTATGAAAATAATGTGCTTCCATCGACTAGGAGGGTCTTGGCCTCTAAAGCGCCATCCCATGAATTTGAGAACAAACTTCGCAAACCTTCTTCTAAGTGTGAAAAATGAAGTGAATCTAAACATAGCCTATTCTGTCCAAGGTCCTTTCCGGGTCTCACCCGCATTAAGAAATTTCTCTAAAATACCTGTAAAATCTTCTCTACTTATGGGAATCGCACCTAATGTGGCAATGTGACTATTCATCATTTGGCAATCAATAGGACCAAACCCCCATTTCTTCAGCCTTTCCACAAGGTGAAACAGAGCAACTTTCGATGCATTCGTCGCCTTCGAAAACATGCTCTCTCCGAAAAACATCTTCCCAATAGAGACTCCGTATAAACCGCCCACTAGCTCATCCTCCTTCCAAACCTCGACAGAGTGAGCAATCCCAAGCTTGTGGAGGTCCGTATAAGCGTTTATCATATCGTCTCCTATCCACGTTCCTGGTCCCCCATCTTCATTAGCTCCTCTTAGATTATGAGCACATTCTGCAATAACCTTTTCAAAACATTTGTCGTACGTTACCCTATATCTATTCTTGTTTAACTCGTTGCGCATGCTTTTATGCTTCTTGATACCATCTAAAGGAAGTATCGCTCTTTCTTCTGGAGACCACCACATGATCATTTCACCAGGGTTATACCAAGGGAAAACCCCATGTTCATATGCAGAGATAAGTAAAGCAGCATTTAAATCACCACCCACTGCTAGAATGCCAGAACTACTCGTTTTAGATACGGGCGGGAATTCATTGTTATTATCTAGTAGGTGCACTTGCATATAGCGAAGGTAAATCCGACCGACCTTGCGGTGGTGAATCTTTATAAAGAAAATACAAATTTCTCATCTAAAGGAGTGCCAAATGAGATAAAACGTCTCTATTCCAGACTTCAAGAGGCTTTGCCGGGGCTTGATGCCCAATTAAAAGCGGCTCCACTCTATAGAGGCAGGGACTTTGATTTATCGGTTCTATCGTCAGCAAGACAAGCTTCCGTTTTGTGGTTGATGTTTCCGGGGGATAATTCTGAAGTCGAAGGAGTGCTTATTGAAAGAGGGGAGTATGATGGAGTTCATTCGAAACAAATCGCTATGCCAGGAGGTGAGACAGACCCTTGTGACTGCGATTATATCGAAACGGCATTAAGAGAGTGCGAAGAAGAATTGGGGGTTAAGCTTTCTAAGTATAACGTTTTAGGAGCGTTAACGCCATTATATATTCCTCCCAGTAATTTTATGGTGAGGCCATATGTGGCCTGGGTGAGCGAGAAACCTGTTTGGTCTCCAGATAAAAATGAAGTGGCTAACGTCTTGACTTGTAAAATGTCATTCCTCTCAAAAGAGGATAACTGGGGGGATTATGAAGTTAGGGGGAATAAAGTGCCAGGATTTATGATAGAAGGAAATTTAGTTTGGGGAGCAACAGCAATGATATTGTCTGAATTGATGGAGTGTTGGAGCTTAGAAGATACCTTTGTGAAATGAAGGAACTAGGATCAGCAGACGCGAAAAAGGTTAAGTTAGCTTTAGATAGAGCCGATAAGAAGGGTACTATAGAGTGGGTGAAGCCACTTTTGGACGCCTTTCGCGATAGGGAAGATGATGCTTTGCGCGAAAGAATGCGCGATATGTTGTCTAGCGTTAAGCTTAGTGCAGCGGAAGATATTTTTATTGAGGCGCTTCAAAATAACGAATATAAAGAGGTACACGCTGATTTGCTTGGCTTTATTTGGAGTGCAGGGTTTGTACCCTCTGAGAGAATTGATGTGATTATAAGGGCTGCTACTTCAGGAGGTTTTACGGCAGCAATAGAGGGTTTGACCTTAGTAGAACAAATTGAGCTCGTTGAAAACGAACATTTGTTACTCGAGTCGATTCTTACAGTGCGTAACGCTATCGATGATAAGTCGAAGAGCCAGGCGCATTCTCTATACGCTCCTATATTGCAAGCGCTAGAACATCTAGAGCGCAATCAATAGAAGGAATCAGATTAGTGTGTTTTTGTAAGGTTCATAGGAGTTGAGATAATGAAATCGGCAACACCTAAATTCTCTTCATCTAGACTCTCTAGTGATTCTTGCTCAGCAGAAGCTATAGTCAGAATTTTTAAGTCTGGATTGTTTTGAAGTAGGTACCAAGCAATACCTTCTTTGTTTTGGCTATGAAATGCACCATGATAGTGAAGGAAAATCCCGTTTTCAGGAAGATTTATGCTTATGAAATGCGCCATAGTTGCATCTTTAATAGCCTGAGCCTTAGGTAGATTGTCTCCACCGTGACCCCCAGCCATCTCTAACATCTCAACGTAACACCCCACGGTTCCGTCGTATGCGATAGGTAGCGGCGGGAGGAAAGAAAGAGCTTCCTCAGATAGGTATGCTAACGTATCTAATCCATGGCGATACACGAAAGATGCGTATCGGCGTGGGACATTTGTTGCAATGAAATCACAGTCATTATCCTTTGCGTAGTTGAGCAGCGGTAGGTAGTCTGTTTTGAAATTAGGCCAAACCCTAGCGTTGTTTTCCAGCTTACTCAAATTAATGACACCAGACAGATACTCGTTAATAGGTAGTTGGTCGTCAGACTCGAACATCTCCGCTCCGAGAACGAGTTCGCTGCCTTCTACATCAAGAGCTTCAGTTAATAATAACTGTAACCAGTGAACCATAGGGTTGTCGTGAAGTTCTCCGAAAAGTACTATGTCCGCTTCGCGAGATGCGTCAATAATTTTATCGAACGAAACAAGGGTGCCCTCTGAATCGTGAATCACATATGGAGTGGGGTTAGATGCGAGGATTGCAGCATTTGCAGCAGCGGCTTTTTTATTGCTTCTCTGGGCTAAAGCAGGAAACGTAAAGCACAGGCAAAGAAGTAAGATTGCGTAACGCATAGTTTTCGTGTGTATTTTATTGAAAGTCATGTTGTTATCAAGTTTGAAGAACCCCTGGTCTGAATGGTTTTTCAGCGGGGGCAGCATTAGCGGCTTCAATACCGATGCCTATCCAATTTCTGGTTTTCTCAGGGTCTATTATCGCATCAACCCAAAGTCGTGAAGCAGCATATTCAGGTTTTGTTTGCTTATCGTAGCGAGCTTTAATCTTTTCTAGCAATTCATTTTGCTGGTTCTCGTCAATAGGTTCTCCGGCTTTTTTAAGCCTTGAGACTTCTATTTGTTGTAGAACTTTAGCAGCTTGTTCGCCACCCATCACAGCAATCTTCGCAGTAGGCCAAGCCAGAATTAGTCTTGGATCGTACGCCTTTCCACACATTGCATAGTTTCCAGCTCCGTAACTATTTCCTACGATAATAGTGAACTTCGGTACAACGCTGTTAGCGACAGCATTTACTAGTTTCGCTCCATCTTTTATAATGCCTCCGTGCTCTGATCTCGACCCCACCATAAATCCAGTGACATCCTGTAAGAATACTAGTGGAATGTTTTTTTGGTTGCAAGTCATTACAAATCGAGCTGCCTTATTCGCGCTATCGGAGTAAATAACTCCTCCGAACTGTAAGCCTTCCTTTGTGGATTTTACAGTATTTCTTTGGTTGCAAACGATTCCTACGCTCCACCCTTCTATTCTTGCATATCCACAAATTAATGTTTTTCCGAAACTCTTTTTATACTCTGTAAACGAGTCAGCATCGATCAAAGCATCGATTAGATCGTGAGAAGGATATGGTTGAGTTCTGGACTCGGGCAGAATAGAGGAAATTGAATGTCCGCTTGGGGGCTGAGCTGTAGTTCTTGTGAAATTAGCAGCCTTCGAGCTTTCGCCCCAATGAGATGCTAGGTCGCGAATGGTCTGCAATGCATCTTCATCGTCTTTACATGGATAGTCTATCACGCCGCTTATCTCGCAATGTGTTTTTGCGCCTCCGAGAGTCTCGTTATCTATGTTTTCGCCTATTGCAGCTCTGACCAAATAACTTCCTGCTAAGAAAATCGAGCCTGTGCCTTCAACAATTATAGCTTCATCGCTCATGATAGGGAGGTATGCACCTCCAGCTACGCATGATCCCATAACGGCAGCGATTTGTGGGATGCCTTCACTAGAAAGTTTGGCATTATTGCGAAACATTCTACCGAAATGCTCTTTGTCAGGGAAGATTTCGTCCTGTAGTGGTAGGAAAACTCCCGCGCTATCTACCAAATAAACGATAGGGAGTCTGTTTTCTAAAGCTATTTCTTGTGCGCGAAGGTTCTTTTTCGCAGTGATCGGAAACCACGCGCCTGCTTTAACGGTAGCGTCATTTGCTACTGCAATACAAAGTCTTCCATGTATTCTACCGATCTCAACGACGACTCCACCGGAAGGGCAGCCGCCATATTCTTCGTACATACCGTCACCTACCAGTGCCCCAACTTCAAATCGTTCGCTATCGCTATCGAAGAGTTTTGCTAGCCTTTCGCGGGCCGTCATCTTCCCTTTCGCATGTTCTTTTTCGATTTTCGCACTCCCGCCACCTTTGCGTATTAGATCAAGCTTTCTCTCTAAATCGGCAACAAGCAGTCGCATTCTGTCCTCGTTTTTATTGCGGTTGAGATCTGAATTTTTTGACATGCGCCGAAGGTAATCAAGGAAGTCCCTTCAAGAGTACCTTTGTGGCCACGACCTTCCTGAAAAATAGATGATCAATGCAATTAGTTGAAAAGAATTTCCTGATTTATAAACTTTTTAATTCTTCATTTACAGGACTGTCAATTGGGATTCTATTTAAAATATATGAGCCTTTAGATCCTGAGGTTTATTCTATTGGAGGTATGGTATTAGCTGTAGGGATGATTGTAGTTGCAAAATTTTACGAGCAACTCTTGAATATTAAGAGCTTTTACAGGATATCTATGCTTGTTGAATCTGTTATGCTTATTACCGTTTTATCATTCTTAGTTTTACAATTCAGTCTTGCGTCAGCCTTGTTGATTTACTGTGGATATCAACTAACATTTATTTTTGGTGGATATTTAGTTAGAGCAGAAACTCTTGTGACGCATAGAAAGGAGTTGCTAAGTAAGATTGATGTCAATAAGCAGATAGGATATTTAGTGGGCCTGGGGGCGTCATTTTTGTTTTATAAGGTGCTAGATAAAGGCTTAGAAATAGCAGACCCTAAGGAGCAGATAAACATACTCCATTACTTTCTGATTTTATTGCAATCTATTATTCTTATGCTTGTAATAAGCAGTTTTAAAAAGAGATAGCATGAGGGGTTGTTAAGTACCTTTGTGCTTTGTGAAAAGAATAACCCTAATCAAACTCAAAAGATATGGCCGACGATAAAAAAGTGATATTCTCTATGGTGAAGGTGAACAAAGAAACACCTACCGGAAAGCATATTTTAAAGGATGTTTATCTTTCGTTCTACTACGGAGCGAAGATTGGAATTATCGGAGTAAACGGGTCGGGTAAATCGACCGTTATGAAGTTGATTGCTGGATTAGACGATTCTTTTAGAGGAGATATAGTTTGGGCTCCTGGTTATACAGTAGGTTACTTGCCACAAGAGCCGGATTTGGATGAGTCTAAGACAGTACGCCAAATCGTAGAGGAAGGAACCCAAGAAATTGTAGATACGCTAGCTGAATTTGAGGAAATCAACGCAAAATTCATGGACGAGGAGATTTTAAACTCTCCTGAGAAAATGGAAGCCCTGATAAATCGTCAAGCTGAGGTTCAAGATAGAATAGATGCATTAGACGCTTGGGAATTAGACACTAAGCTAAGCATCGCGATGGATGCGCTTCGTTGTCCTCCAGACGACCAACTAATCTCCGAATTAAGTGGTGGTGAACGCCGCCGTGTTGCTCTTTGTCGTCTTCTTCTAAAGCAACCAGACGTTCTACTCCTCGATGAGCCTACAAACCACCTTGACGCTGAGTCTATTGATTGGCTTGAGCAACATCTTGAGCAGTATGCCGGCACCGTTCTGTGCGTAACTCACGATAGATACTTCCTGGATAATGTAGCTGGCTGGATTCTTGAACTTGATAGGGGTGAGGGTATTCCTTACGAGGGTAATTACCAAAATTGGTTAGAACAAAAAACTAAGCGCCTTGCACAAGAAGAAAAGCATGAAAGCAAGCGCAAAAAGGAACTTGAAAAAGAACTCGATTGGATTCGTACAAGTCCTAAAGGTCGTCGTGCTAAAAACAAAGCTCGTATCTCAAATTACGAGATCATGTTATCTGATGGCTCTAAGGAGAAGAATACTCGTCTCCAAATCCCTATTCCTAACGGTCCTCGTCTCGGTAGTAAGGTGCTTGAAGTCAAAGACCTACAAAAGTCTTACGGTGATAAGCTTCTCATAGACGGTCTCACATTTAGTCTTCCCCCTGCTGGAATTGTCGGAATTGTCGGCCCTAACGGAGCTGGTAAAACCACGCTTTTCAAGATGATAATGGGGCTCGAGCAGCCTGATGCTGGATCTCTGTCTTTGGGTGACACAGTGGAAATCGGTTATGTAGACCAAACCCATACCGAAATCGACCCCGAACTAACAGTTTGGGAAGTGGTTTCAGGGAAGAACGAGCATATCGAAATAGCGGGCCAGTTAGTAAATAGCAGGGCTTATGTAAGTCGCTACAACTTCAACGGTCCAGACCAACAAAAGAAGTGTAAGGTTCTTTCAGGTGGAGAGCGAAATCGTTTACACCTCGCCATGACTCTTAAGACCGAGGCGAACGTCCTTCTCCTTGACGAGCCTACAAACGACATTGACGTAAACACCTTACGAGCTCTAGAAGAAGGAATTCTATCTTTCGCTGGTTGCGCTGTAGTTATATCTCACGATCGTTACTTCCTCGACCGTATTTGTACTCATATCCTCGCTTTCGAGGGCGACTCAAACGTATACTGGTTCGAAGGTGCATACTCTGATTACGAAGAGAACCGTAAAAAGCGACTCGGCAACACCGGTCCTACAAGAATCAAATATCGCAAGCTAACTCGAGGCTAATTTTGCTCTAACTCCTAAGTTAAAGCTACAGTATTAAACGAAAAAAAGGCGAAAGAGCTCAACTGCCCTTTCGCCTTTTTCTTACGATAAATTTTTAGACGCTCTTCTTGGAATTCTTAGTAACTGCTTCAATTTTCTTAGTAGCCGCCTCTAAAGAATGCGGATGGTACTTTGAAACTTGGTTCTCAAGGTATCTTTTGTCCAAATGAGTATATATCTCCGTCGTTGTTATTTGTGCGTGTCCTAACATCTCCTGAACAGCTCTTAAATCGGCCCCCGCCTCTATGAGGTGAGTAGCAAAGCTGTGTCTAAATGTATGAGGACTTACGTTCTTTCTTATTCCAGCAGCAATAACACTACGCTTAAGCATGGTGAAAGCCATTTGGCGAGTCATCTTACGTCCTTGTCTTCCGATAAACATGATATCCTCATGACCAGGTAAAGGAATAATACCTGAACGATAGTGAGACAAGTAATCATCAATTGAGTCACAAGCTTGACTTCCAATCGGAATCAAACGTTCCTTATTTCCTTTTCCGACCACTCTTACAATGCCATCAATCAAATCTACACGAGACATTCTTAAGTCCGTCAGCTCGCTAACACGAAGCCCACAACTATAAAGAACTTCCAACATAGCTTTATTTCGTACACCCTCACGGCGACTCATGTCAACCGACGATATAATGCTCTCTACTTCAGACACAGTTAAAACGTCTGGAAGCTTTCTCTCTGGTCTAGGGCCTTCTATTAATTCTATAGGATCGGTGTCCATAATACCCTCAATCCTTAAAAACTTACAAAAACTTCTAACACCACTAAGCATACGAGCTTGGCTATTTCTTGCGAGCCCCTTGTCGTATAGGAACGCTAAGAAGTGTTCCACATGTGTGATGTTTATAGTAGACGGATTAGTGACCTTATCTTGCTTTTCAATTTGGTTTGCAAATTGTTTAATGTCTCGCATATATGCGAGAATAGAATTCTCACTTAAACCTCTTTCTAAGGCTAAATAATCTTCATATCCTTTTAAAGCGGACTTCCAGTCTGTGTGAATTATTGCCATTACGGTATCCAATCTTGTTGTGAAATAACCAAAGCTTCCTCTACAGTTATTCGCTCACCTAAATAATAGGCAGTAACAAATGGTTGAGGAAAGTGATGTGTGTTGTTAATGTTCTCTCTTTCATTTCTAGCTAGTTGATAAGCCGGAAAAGAACCTGTAGTATACTTAACCCATCCTTCGTGACGTTCACTATCAGCTGAGCCATTGTAATTAAATCTAGTAGAAATCCAATTTCTACTTACATCGTTATGACCCGCTAACAATTGCACACGATAAGCTACCCCGTTGTCGGGAGTCATCGCTTTAGATGTGTTAGTCTTATTCAATACAATGGGTGCAGAATCATCTGCGATTTGGGAGTTATTTAACAACACATCGCCTTCTAAAAAGTTCGGTGTCAAGTCTGCAATATCTTGAGAAAACTCCGTATTACCAAATGCATAACGTATTTCGCCAAATAATTTATGTAAAGAATTGGTTGAGCAGCCAAGTAATTTGTAAGAAACTTGAGTTGGAACCTCATCTTTTGTGTCAAACCAAACAAAGTTTAAAACGCCATCTTTTTCTTCAGCAATAGAATTGCCATTATCTGAAATCTCAACGATGCAGTTAGCTGGAAGGTGTTCAGTGATTTTCAGGAAGCCATCAAATGACTTTCCTTCAATAGTAAGGTCTATGCGTGTTACCCCATCTTCTTCTTGTGTGATGTTACGAGAACAGGAGATGCCATTTGAGGTTTGGTCTAAAGTATTATTATTAGAAAAGACCTCAATTGAAGTTTTGTCAAGAGTTACATCAACTCGGTCACCATTATCTATGTATGTGATAGTAGGAGTTATTTCACCCGCCGTAAAACCCGTCTCAGGTGAGAGGGTCAAATTCACAAATATTTCGTCAGTATTCAAATCACTCCAAAGAAGCGATATATGCTTGTCCCCGAAAGTTACTTGTGCGTTTTGATCATCTATTATAGATACTGACAATCCAGTAGGTATTTGAAATACGAGTTGTGTAAGGCCGACGATTTCATCAGTCTGAATTCTTATAGAATAAGGAGTCTCGAGGCCTATTGAAGTTGTGCTGACTGAATTGACTTCATGAACAAAGCCAGGTCCGCCAAGCCCGTTAAAAATAACGAGCCATATGCCGATTAATATGGAAGTGTTGCTAGTAAGCATGTCTTTATGAACTCTGCTAAATTCGTGAGTTTTCGTCTAGGTAAGACATGGTAAAGCGTGGTTTTACCAACACACATAAACTCGAAACTGTAGAAAACAATAACAGTACAGAAGGCTTAGGTAAAAAACGGGAAGCGAAATTTATGAAAAAGAAAATCCCGCACTGACGTTTCAATGCGGGACCAACTTAACCAAATTATCACTTGATGCTTAGCATAATGCTAAACTCACTTAAATTCGGTACAAAGATATAACAAAAGTTGCCTACCCCCTAATTGAGGGGGTGGAATTTATGGATATTTATCAAAAAACGATGTTTAATTAAATTCAGCGATGATTTAGAAGGTAAATACTTCCGTTGTGTGTATCTTTGCCGTCCAATTTTGAGAGATGAAAAAAGGAATCCACCCAGAAGACTACCGCACTGTTGTTTTTAAAGATATGAGTAATGAGTTCGCTTTCTTAAGCCGCTCGACTACTCAAACGAAAGAAACTATCAAGTGGGAAGATGGAAATGAGTACCCGCTTATTAAAGTAGAGGTTAGTTCAAAATCCCATCCGTTCTACACAGGTAAGGCTCAATTCGTTGATACTGCCGGTAGAATTGATAAATTCCGTCAGAAGTACGGTAAATTTGATAAGAACAAGAGCGAAGAAAAATAAACAGTTCTTCCTTTATGATATTTAAAAAGCTCACTTTTTGGTGGGCTTTTTCATTGTGAAATACTTTACTAAACTTTACGCGCCGCTTTTCTAATAGTGATGGGTGTGTGAGTTGAAATGGTCAAACCATAACCAATGTCTCCTTTCTTTCTTGGTGTATCTGAAAGTAAATTAATGTTCCTTATTCCTAGATCTCTAACTATTTGAGCACCGATTCCATAATCTTTAGAGTCAAACGGGTGAAAAACACCGGATCTTTTTTGCTCTTTATGGTATTCAGAATAAGCTTTTAATTCCGCTGCAAACCCTCCTCCTTGGTGTAGTTTGTTAATGAAGACTATTACTCCATATCCAATTTCTTCAATCTTCGCCATTGCAGCATGCAATTGTGGTCCTTTGCCGAGATCAGATACTTGAAAGATATCACCTATCATACTAGATGCATGTACTCTAACAGGTACAGGAGTTTCTGTGTCCCAGGACCCTTTGTATAGTGCAAGGTGCTCAACTTCGTCAGTCAATTGTTTATAAGAGATTGCGGAGAAAGGACCGAAAGCTGTGTTGAGTTGTACTTCCGCGGTTCGTTCTATTAAAGTTTCATGTTCTAGTCTATAAGCAATAAGGTCTGCAATAGACACTAACTTCATGTCGTGTTTAGTAGCTAGCTCCTTTAGTTCAGGTAGCCGAGCCATGGTTCCATCCTCGTTTAGAATCTCAACAATTACTCCAGCAGGTTCAAAACCCGCCAGTCTTGAGAAATCTATAGCGGCTTCAGTGTGTCCGTTTCTTCTTAAAACACCTCCTGCTTTTGCTCTTAAAGGAAAAATGTGTCCAGGCTTCCCCAGGTCGTCAGGGTTAGTTGATGTATCGATCAGTGCCTTAACGGTTTTCGATCTATCACTAGCGGATATGCCAGTAGTACACCCATGCCCTAGCAAGTCAACAGAAACTGTAAAAGGGGTCTCAAATGCAGCATTGTTCGATGTAACCATTAGGTCTAGTCCTAAAGCATCACATCGGCTTTCAATTAAAGGGGCGCAAATCAAGCCGCGGCCATGAGTCGCCATGAAGTTTATTACTTCTGGGGTGACGTTTCTTGCTGCAGTTAAAAAGTCACCTTCGTTCTCTCGATCTTCATCATCAACTACGATAATTACTCCTCCAGTACGAATAACTTCAATTGCTTCTGTAATAGAATCTAAAATAGGCATCAGACAAAGGTAGCATTGATACCTTTGTAATATGGTAAAACCTGTAGTTGCTTTTGGCGATCCTGTTTTAAAGGCAGAAGCCGTAGAGATAGAAAAGAATCAATCAGGACTTAATTCCTTGATAGAAGACATGTGGGAAACCATGTATGATGCTGAAGGAGTGGGGCTTGCGGCGCCTCAAGTAGGTGAGTCGCTTCGTTTGTTTATAGTAGACGGAGCTCCTTTCAGCGAAGGAGACGATGGTGATAAGGAGTGTGATGGATTTAAGAGAGTTATGATAAACCCTGTAATCTTCGAACTATCAAGCGATCAATCGGTAATGGAAGAAGGCTGTTTATCAATTCCAGGCATTCGTGAAGGTGTTTCTAGACCAAACTCGATTAAAATTGAATACTTCGATGAGAACTGGGAGTTAGTGGAAGAGCATTTAAAAGGAATTGCCGCTAGAATAGTTCAGCACGAATATGATCACCTCGACGGAATTATGATAACAGATCATATTACGACTGAAAAAAGGCGATTGTTACACGGTAAATTGAGGGATATCGGTTTAGGAAAAGTTCCCGTAGATTATAGAATGCGCCTACCTAAAGGGAAGATTAGATGAGGTTAGTTGTTTTTTCAATATTTACTTGTCTTCTGATTGGATGCGGAGAAAGTAATGGCGTTGAGGAAGAAAACCTTTGCGTCAGTTTAAAATCGCAAATTGTTGAGTTAGAATCAAAAGCTGGAGAAACGGATGAGTTTGATCTACACTTAGCAAATGAATTAATGAGGACTTATGCAAGTTTTTCAAATGCATGCACTGGGGATTCACTCGTGCCTGAGTATCTAATGAGGCGAGCGGATCTTCTAAGGGGTGCAGGCAAGATTCACGAGTCTATTCGGCTTTTTGAATCGATACATGATGGTTACCCCACTTATGAAAACAAAGTGTTATGTGCGTTCCTTACGGCCTACCTATATGAGACTGAATTGTTGGATTTGGAGATGTCAGAAAAGCTGTACAATAAGATCATAGAATTGTATCCCAAATCACATGAAGCCGAGTTGGCTAAAGTGTCTTTGAAGTATTTAGGCAAATCCCCTGAAGAACTAGTTAGGAAATTCCAAGAGAATCAGTAAATTGCGCAATATGTGGCGCTCAATGAATTACATGCTGGCTTGGACTATTCCTGCATCTGGAGTGGTTGCTTTGTCGTCCACAGGGATATTCGCTTGGTCGAGCTTGTTATTCGCATTCGGTGTGCTGCCCATTTTAGACCAAATCATTCCTTCAAACTCCCGAAACCTCGATCCTACAGCTTTGAAGGAAGTTGAATCCGATGGGGTGTACGATTTTATAGTTTGGGCTGTCTTTCCTATGCAGTTAGGTTTGTTAGTTTGGTTCTTACTCACAATTTCGAATCCCGAATTATCGGCAACCACTTTCTATGGTCGAATTGCGAGTATGGGGGTTTTATGCGGCGTAACGGGAATAAATGTAGCGCACGAATTGGGACACAGAGCGAGTAAAAAATCACAATTCGTAGCGAAGATTCTCCTGGCTACATCTATGTACACCCACTTCTATGTCGAACATAATTTCGGGCATCATAGAAATGTCGCTACTCCATTAGATGCAGCAAGTGCTACAAGAGGTCAATGGCTTTTCCCCTTTGTTGTCAAGTCATTTATCTTCGGTTGGATCAGTGCTTGGAATATCGAAGCGAAAAGATTAAAGAGGAAAGGATACAATACTATAGGTGTTCATAATGAAGTATTAGTTTGGCAGCTTGTACAGTGGACTGCATTAGCGTTGAGTTTTTACTTTTTAGGTATTACTATAGGATTTGCTTGGTTAGCGGCTGCTTCAATCGGAGCATTCTTACTTGAGGCTACGAATTATATAGAACATTATGGTTTGGTTAGGGAAAAAGTTTCAGACCACAGATTTGAAAAGGTTGAAGTTCATCATTCATGGAATTCTAATCATATAATGGGGCGGATTATTCTGTTCGAACTCACTAGACATTCGGATCATCACTTCGCACCAAACAAATCTTACCCAACGTTAAATAGTCCTGAAGGCTCTCCACAGCTACCGTTGGGTTACCCGGGGATGATTTTGCTGTCTATAGTTTGTCCTATATTTATAAAAGTTATGGACAACAAGCTAGATTCCTCTAGATACATAGCTGTGAAGATGCGTTGAATAAGTATTATTGTAGATAAATAAAAACTATGTCTAAACGATTTCGTTCAGGAGTTCTTTTTGGCGATGAAGTTCGCGCTGTTTTTGCAGATGCTAAATCACGTGGGTATGCCCTACCTGCAGTTAATGTTATAGGATCAAATTCGATTAATGCAGTAATGGAAACTGCAAAAGAGGTGAATTCTCCGGTTATTATTCAGTTTTCAAACGGAGGAGCAGTCTTTAACGCTGGTAAGGGTTTAAGCATGGATGGGCAAAAACAAGCTGTTTTGGGCTCAATTGCCGGTGCACATCATATTAATGTTTTAGCAGAAGCTTATGGAGTGCCAGTGATTCTTCATACGGATCATTGCTCTAGAAAACTTCTTCCTTGGATGGATGGCTTAATATCGGCGAGTGAAAAGCACTTTAAGGAAACCGGGCGTCCCTTGTATAGTTCCCATATGATTGACCTTAGCGAAGAGCCTGTTGAAGATAACGTGGCGACTTGTAAAGAATATCTTGCACGAATTGCTCCGATGGGGATGTTTTTAGAGATTGAGTTAGGTGTAACCGGTGGAGAAGAGGACGGTGTAGATAACACTGACATTGATAGCTCAAGACTTTACACTCAACCTGAGGAGATATCTTATGCTTTCGATCAACTCTCAGAGGTGAGTAATCAATTTACAGTAGCGGCTGCATTTGGAAATGTTCATGGGGTTTATAAACCAGGTAACGTTGAGCTACGGCCCATAATTCTCAAAAATTGTCAAACTTTTATTGCTAAGCAAAACAACCTTGGAGATAGTCCAGTCGATTTTGTTTTTCACGGTGGTAGCGGGTCTTCCCTAGAAGAGATACGTGAGGCAATTAGTTATGGTGTCATTAAAATGAACATTGATACAGATATGCAATGGTCATTTTTAAGTGGTGTTCGTAATTATGTTGAGGGTAATTCCGATTATTTGCAATTCCAAATAGGAAACCCCGATGGTGATGAAAAACCTAACAAAAAATACTATGACCCTCGTGTTTGGTTACGTGCGGGAGAGGTGTCTTTTGTAAACCGCCTTAAGAAAGCCTTCGAGGATTTAAACTGTATTAACCGTAATATTTAATTTATTATTAGGGGCACGCAACCTCTTTATTTAATTTGCGTCTTGTATTCGAATCATTAATCGCCAATTTGGGTTGTTTCGACGAAAAACTATTGAATCAAAACTCCCTACGCTGAAGCTGAAATTTCCATAACACATGAAACGTTATTTACTACTTGCTCTTGCAGCATTAACTACGGGCATTGCCCAAGCCAATTTTGTAGGCCTCGAAAGTGAGGTTTACGCTGAATCCCCATACGGTACAGTGTATCGAGTATATGCAACATTCGACAGTCCTACTGATGAATTAGTTGCTGTTTACGCACTTGAAACATCACCGATGATAGTCGATGTAACCACATCCTTCTATCAAGACGCAGTAGGTGGCCCTCTTGGGAGCACTATTAACCCTGCATTCTTTGGAGCATTCCCTTCTTTAGAGTTTGACAGTTGGTTTACTATCGGATCTGCTGATTCTAACGGAACCAGCGATATTCAACAAGTAGGTATGGATGCCGCTTTCGCTTTATTTGAAGCAGGTGGTGGTTTTAACCTTAGCACTTTTGTTGGAGGTTCATTCTTCCTGATACCTAGCGTATCAACCGATGCTGTTGCAGGTGCTGATGGGAGAGTTCTTATAGCTCAAATCACTACTGATGGTGTCGTTAACATGACGATGAATTTCCAGTGGGACGATGTAAACTCAAACACAAGTAACTCTGAAGGAATTTCAATTTCTTTCCCATTCGTTGCAGTTGCTGGGTGTACGAATACTTCTGCCGACAACTACGACCCTGCTGCTACTGAAGACGACGGATCTTGTACGTTTGGTGGTGGATTGTTAACAGGTCTTTCATATGATATTTTTGCTACTGACCCTTTGGGCACAGGCCAAAATACTTATCGTTTATACGCTGATTTTTCTTCACCTAACGTTGAAGTGACTGCTGTATACGGTACTGATACGACCCCTTGGCATATGACAAGTGACGCCGTAGATGGTTTCTATAACGATGCGGTTGGTTCTGATTTCGGAGGATCTGTAAATCCTTTGTTTTTTGCTGCCTTTCCAAATTTGGAGTTTGACAGCTGGTTTACCATTGGTGCACAACCTGGTGATGCTGATGGACTGAACAGTGCTTTCGACGCTGCATTAACGTCAATGGCTGACTTTAATAGTGGAGGAGATTTCGTTGTAAACACTTTCATTGGCGGATCTATATTTGTTGTTCCAGGTGCTAATACACAAGGTGTACCAGTAAATGGACGCGTTTTACTTGGACAGTATACTACTTCAGGTATAGTTGACGCTCTTGTTAATATTCAATTCCGTAATGCGGCTCAGGTAAGTCAATACGCTGAAGGTCTTTCATTATCATTCCCTCAAGTTGGAGTCGGTTGTACTGACCCTACAGCTTGTAACTATGATCCAGCAGCCGTTTTAGATAATGGTTCTTGTGCTCAGGATGATGCTTGTGGTGTTTGTGGAGGTGATAACTCTACATGTGGTGGTTGTACAGACGCAACTGCTTGTAACTATGATGCCGCAGCTATAGTAGATGATGGGTCATGTTTGCAGGATGATGCATGTGGTGTTTGTGGTGGTGACGGCTCAACTTGTTTAGGATGTACTGACGCTACTGCTTGTAACTACGATGCAGCTGCAATAACTGACGATGGTTCTTGTTTACAAGATGATCAATGTGGTGTTTGTGGAGGTGATAACTCTACATGTGGAGGCTGTACTGATGCAACCGCTTGTAACTACGATGCCGCTTCTGTAATTGATGATGGCTCTTGTATATATAACGACGTTTGCGGAGTATGTGGCGGAGACGGTACTACTTGTGGAGGTTGTACAGATGCTACTGCTTGTAACTACGATGCAGCTGCAATAACTGACGATGGTTCTTGTTTGCAAGATGACCAATGTGGAATTTGTGGCGGAGATAACTCTACTTGTGGAGGTTGTACAGACGCTACTGCTTGTAACTACGACCCAGCAGCAATAATTGACGACGGCTCTTGTGGAGTAGACGATGCTTGTGGTGTTTGTGGTGGAGATGGAACATCTTGTAGTGGATGTACTGACGCTTCAGCTGATAACTATGATGCCAATGCAACATCTGACGATGGATCTTGTATCTGGGGTGGTATATGCACGGGTCTCTCTTATGAGACTGTAGCAATGGATGCCCTAGGAACGGGTCAAGCAACATACAGATTATATGCCAACTTCGCTTCTGCTGATGTTGAAGTAACAGCTGTATACGGTACTGATACTCAGCCATGGGAAATGACTTCTACTGCAGCGACAGGTTTTTATAATGATGCTGTAGGTGCTGATTTCGGAGGCTTGGTAAACCCTTTGTTCTTCGCAGTTTTCCCAACTCTAGAATTTGATAGCTGGTTCACTATTGGTGCTCAACCTGGTGATGATGACGGGTTAAATAGCGCATTTGATGCTGCTCTAAATTCGTTAGCTGACTTTAACTCAGGAGGTGACTTTATAGTAAACACTTTCATTGGTGGTTCTATATTTGTTGTTCCTGGATCAAACACACAAGGAGTTCCAGTTGCAGGAAGAGTCCTATTAGGTCAATTCACAACATCTGGGATGATTTCTACTCGTGTTAACCTTCAAGTACGTGATGCCGCACAGGTAAGTCATTATGCTGAAGGTATGACCTTAAGTTTCCCTATTGCAGGGCTTGGATGTACAGATGCAACAGCTTGTAACTATGATCCAGCAGCTGTACTTGACGATGGCTCTTGTTTGCAAGACGATGCATGTGGTATTTGTGGTGGAGACGGAACTTCATGTTCTGGTTGCACAGACCCTGCTGCTTGTAACTACGATGCTACAGCTACTGTAGATGATGGATCTTGTTTACAATATGACATTTGTGGAATTTGTGATGGAGATGGCTCTACTTGTGGCGGTTGTACTGATATGATGGCTTGTAACTACGATGCTGCTGCGATAGTAGACGACGGAACTTGTCTATATGATGACGTTTGTGGAGTTTGTGATGGAGACGGCTCTACTTGTGGAGGTTGTACAGATGGAACAGCATGTAACTACGATGCTGCTGCGATAGTAGACGACGGAACTTGTATGTATTATGACGTTTGTGGAGTATGTGGCGGAGACGGCACTACTTGCGGAGGTTGTACGGATATGATGGCTTGTAACTACGATGCTGCTGCGATAGTAGACGACGGAACTTGTCTGTATGATGACGTTTGTGGAGTTTGTGATGGAGACGGCTCTACTTGTGGAGGTTGTACTGATATGACTGCTTGTAACTACGATGCTGCTGCGATAGTAGACGACGGAACTTGTCTGTATAATGACGTATGTGGAGTTTGTGATGGAGACGGCTCTACTTGTGGAGGTTGTACTGATATGACTGCTTGTAACTACGATGCTGCTGCTATAGTAGACGATGGTTCTTGTTTACAAGATGACCAATGTGGTGTATGTGGTGGGGATAACTCTACTTGTGGAGGTTGTACTGACATGACTGCATGTAACTACGATCCAGCTGCAATAATTGACGATGGCTCATGTGCTACAAACGATATTTGTGGAGTTTGTGGAGGTGATGACTCTTCTTGTAGTGGCTGTATGAATCCAGATGCTGAAAACTATGATCCAAATGCACTGTATGACGATGGCTCATGTTCATGGGGAGATGGTCTTTGTTTAGGTCTATCTTATGAGGTGGTTTCAGCAGACCCGCTAGGGACAGGCGAAACTACTTACCGTCTATATGCTGACTTTGTTTCTAACAGTGTTGAAGTGACAGCAGTTTATGGTACTGACACTACTCCTTGGGAGATGACTTCGACTTCTAATAATGGTTTCTACAATGATGTTGTCGGTTCTGACTTCGGTGGCGGTGTTAATCCACTTTTCTTCGCGGCATTTCCAAACCTTGAATTTGACAGTTGGTTTACTATTGGTGCACAACCTGGAGATGACGATGGTCTAAACAGTGCTTTTGATGCTGCACTTAGTTCATTAGCTGATTTCAATAGTGGTGGTGACTTCATTGTAAACACATTCATTGGAGGATCAATATTTGTAGTGCCTGGAGCAAATGCTCAAGGTGTACCAATAGCGAACCGAGTGTTACTTGGTCAATACACAACATCAGGTCAAGTATCAGCGCTTGTGAATTTACAAATTCGCGATGTGGATCAAGTTAGTCACTATGCTGAAGGCATGTCTTTAACATTCCCAGCAGGTGTTGCAGGATGTATGGATATGACAGCATGTAACTACAGTCCTGATGCAACATTTGAAGATGGTACTTGTGTTTACCCTATTGAGTTCAACGATTGTAATGGATGTATCAACGATACTGATGGTGACGGTATATGTGATGAGTTAGAGGTACCAGGTTGTACTGATATGACTGCTTGTAACTACGATGCTGCTGCTACCGACGACGATGGTACATGTGCTGTACTTGACGCTTGTGGAGTTTGTGGAGGTGACGATAGTAGCTGTTCAGGTTGTACGAACCCATTAGCTGACAACTATGATCCTGCAGCAATCATCGATGATGGTTCTTGTATCATCATGGGATGTACTAACCCTAATGCAGATAACTTTAACCCAGATGCAACTGTAGATGATGGTTCTTGTACTGCAACAGGTTGTACTTACGCTGGAGCTGATAACTACGATGCTGCTAACACAGCAGAAGATGGTAGTTGTATATTCTCTGGGTGTACTGACCCAACAGCTGATAACTACGTTGCCTACGCAAACTTAGACGACGGTTCTTGTGCAGGTCCATGTACAGGCGGAGCATGTCCTTTCGATGCAAACGGAGATGGTGAGATCGGTTCTGCCGACTTACTTGAGTTCTTGATTGCATACGGTCAAGCTTGTGTAGATCTCTAATAGTCTTATTACAGGCAATGTGCTTGTTCGAAATAGAAACGCCAATCCTTTTAGGGTTGGCGTTTTCGTTTACGGCAATAAAGTATCTTATAAAATAATCCAGATAAAAGGGTAGAAACTAACAAGACGTTTAGGGCTCTGGTAGATTGTTAAATGCTTGATAGTCAGAGAATATCAGGTTTTGTATTCCAAACCCTGATTATTGATATGTACGTGGGGAGCAATAACTCACAATGGTTCTAGCTGGAATTTGCCTTTTCTAAGGAAGTTTAACAAGCCTTTTAATCAAAGAGCAGTCAATACTTGTTTCGTAGAGGTATCTTTGCTTAATGAAACCATTAGTTGAATCGAGATTACCGACAAAATTTGGAGGGTTTAGAATCCTAGCATTTGAGAGTGATGTAAAAGAGATGCCACATTTGGTACTTCTCGCATCAAACTTTGTCCCAGCTAAGCAAATAGGGGTGCCTGTACGGGTTCATAGCGAGTGTATGACTGGGGATGTGTTCGGATCGTCTCGTTGTGATTGTGGTGAGCAACTTGCAGTCTCTATGAGTCAACTATCAGAAGATGGAGGGGTTTTGATATATTTACGACAGGAGGGAAGGGGTATTGGTTTGGTTGAGAAGCTAAGGGCATATAATTTGCAAGACGAAGGTCAAGACACCTACGAAGCGAATGTTAATTTAGGTCATCCTGAAGATGGTCGATCTTTCTCTTCCGCAATTGAAATATTGCGATACTTGAAAGTTTCGTCCATTAGATTAATGACGAATAACCCCGAAAAAGTGGGGGCATTCGATGATGTGCACGATATCACTGTTGTTGAGAGGATGCCTCTCGAAGTGGGTTTGGACCCTGAAAATGAAGGTTATTTAGAAGCCAAACGGCTTGTGAAGGGGCATTTCTTTAAGAGATAACATGCATCCACTCCATGCAGATTATAGCAGCAACAGTACCTACGGCATAACCCAGTACAGCTAGTAATATCCCTACTGGCGCAAGGGCAGGAGAGAAGGCACTAGCTACAATAGGGGCCGATGCAGCGCCACCTACATTTGCTTGAGAACCGACTGCGACGAAGAAGAATGGTGCTTTTATAATCCTTGCGACAACAATGAGGACAACGATGTGGACAAGCATCCAAATCAATCCTATAATGATTGCAGAAGAGTATGTTGCCCAATTTGCAATTAATGCAGCTACATCCATTTTCATACCGATAGTTGCTACGAGAATGTATAAGAAAAGCGAGCCTACCTTACTTGCACCTGCTCCTTCGTAATTTTTTGCTTTAGTGAAGCTAAGAGCGACACCTATAATGGTTGCGACGACAACGATCCAAAAGAAGCCTTTCTCAAGAGACGAAAGGTATTGAACGAAACTACCTGGGTTTGATGAGAGGATTCCAGCAAAGTAATCGTGTATTCCTATGCTAGCGGTGTCAGCCACGATGTGAGAAATCGCTACTGCTCCGAATGCGATACCCACAACGACCATGAGGTCAGTGAAGCTGGGTATTCGTGCGATGCTATCAGAATACTTTTCGACTCTTTCTTTGAGCGCATCTACAGCGGAACTGTCAGCTTTAAGCCATTTGTCTATTGCCTTTGTACGGCTAGCTCCGTAAAGAAGGAACGGCATCCAAAGATTTGCAACGAATACATCTACGATGAGCATAATAGAAAACTGCTTATCCATCGTTTCAGAGATCTCTTTAAGGGCTGCTTGGTTTGCGCCTCCTCCGATCCAGCTACCGGCAACTGTGGAGAGTCCGCGCCACATGGCTTCAGGACTGTCGCCTCCGAATACATCGGGGTTGAATTGGCCTACTATCCAAAGAGCAATGGGACCACCAATTACGATTCCTACGGTTGCGGTGAAGAACATGATCAATGCCTTAGGCCCCAGATTGTAAATGCCTTTGAGGTCAATGCTCAAACAGAGCAACACCAAACTGGCCGGGAGGAGGTAGCGAGACGCGACAAAGTATAAGCTAGACGTCTCTCCGTCAACGATTCCGAAAGAATTGAATGCTGCGGGGATGAAGTAGCAGAGCAGAAGACTAGGCACGAAAGTGAAAAATTTCTTGAACTTCGGTAAGCTAGAGGCATAGAAAATTCCAGCTAGAGTAACTGCAAGAAGTCCTAGAACTACTGCATCGTTTGTTATGGGGAACATGTTTTAGGTTTATTCGTTTTTATATAAGGCCGTAAGCTACAAAAACTAATAAAAAAAAAGCGGCCTCAATAAAGAGACCGCTTCCTTTTTTTCGGTGGTGAGCCGAACCCTATCACCTTATCATCAATGGGATTGCACTGAATGGATTTAAGGATCCCAAATGGGCGATGTAAGTGCCAGGGCTTATAGATTCGTTAATTATAAATAGCTGTGTACCATCGGTATATGGTGTTCCGTCACCTTCCCAAACTAACCTTCCGTCTGTGCCTACTATACGTAGGTGTATGATCTCAGATGAGGTTGTTTTTATGAAAAGTTTGCCGTTTTCGTTAGAGTAGGGGTTAGGATATATCGTGAACGTGTCGTTTTCGATTAGATCAATTGAGTCGACAGTAGAGTTGCCGTCGCAGTCGAAGTTCTCTTCTGCGTAGGTGCAATCACCTTGATCTGTAGCTTCTGAGTCGAAATTACAGGCAGATGAGTCTGTGCATCCAACGATTTCGTATTGGTCACAAATACCGTCAGAGTCTTGATCTTCTATGCAGTTTCCTTCACAATCATAGTTCTCTAACGCGTATGTACATTTCCCTTGATCTGTGGCTTCTGGATTGTAATCACACGCGATATAGTCAGTACATCCTAATATTTCGTTCATGTCACAAATCCCATCTCCGTCCAGATCTTCAATACAGTTTCCTTCACAATCATATCCGTTTTCTGCATAAGTGCAGTTATCATCACTAATATTCGATTCAGGGTTGTAATTACATGCAGAGGACTCTTGACAGCCATAAACTTCTACATTATCACAAATGTTATTTCCATTCAAGTCGTCACAACCATCGAGTTGTAGAGGTAGAGCACAAACTTGACTCACTTCTTCATATCCGAAATGGTCTCCATAAGTATCCGATCCTTCTGCTAAAACCTCACCATTTGCGGATAATAGACTGTAAGATCCACCAAATTGCATTCCATCTCCAGCACTATCGTAAACAGTGAGCTCATAACATCCAACACTCACACATCCGGATTGAATATAAGGAGCTGAGGTGTTGTTCTCATATGGTCCGCCAGACATAATTGTAACGTTATTTGAGTCAACTAATGCCCATGTTGTCTCTCCCGCAAATACGTCTGGAGAAACGGCAATTGTCCAAAAGTCACTTTCCTCCACTTCAAATGCGTGTGAGACCACATCATTTGCGTTCCAACCATCAAGTTCCCCTGATTCTAAAGTTACATACGCCTCTAATGAGTGAGGTCCGTATGGAACAGAAATGCTCGGTAATGTTACTATTATAGAAGTCCCAGGCTGGATAGAGTCAGTAAACATCACTCTTATAGGAGTGTTGTCGTCAATGGTAAGTAAGACCTCGAAGTTGTAAACGGTTAAAGTTCCAAGATTCTGTATTTCTAGTTCTGGTTCTACTTCAGGTGTACACTGCTTTATTCCCGGGTTTTTAAAAGAAATCGCAGCAAGGTCTATCTCAGCAACTGGAGTACATCCCAAACTTTCGAGTAAACTTGCCCTTGAAGTAGATAATGTAGTCCTCATTCTGTCAGCTTGCCCTTGCGTAAATGTATTACGACAGTTTTCATCCGTGTAATCCATGTAATTCTCTACTTGTGCATCTGGACAATTTGTCGATCCTGAACATAGAGAATTTGCTGTAGTAGCTGGAGTGTCGCAAACTTGATCACCTTGAGTTTCACAGTTTGTCTCGTTATTGCACTGAGTCGTAGAATTTGTGTTGTAAAAAGTATGGTACAGGCCTAAACTATGCCCCACCTCGTGTGTTATGGTACGGTTAAGATCCGTATATGTTTTGAGGTTCCCCACCTTTCCGAAAGCGTTGTATAGGATAGTAATGCCATCTCTAACGTCGTCGAATGGGAAGTAAGCAAATCCTTGTGTTCCGCCACCTGCTTCGTTATCGTCTATTTCTGAAACCACCCATATATTTAAGTATTCTGCTCTAGGCCAAACTGAAAATGATTTCAACTCAGTTTCGTCTGCTCCCTCACCGATATTACCGCTTTTGATACCTTGCTCGTAATAGTTTGTAACTGAAGAGGCGTCAACTCTAATTATTCCGTTTGTAGGTTCACCCTCTGGAGTTCTAGCGGCCAGACAAAATTCAACTTCTACATCAACTCCTAAACCGTCACCGTTCGTTCCAGCAACTTTTCTAAAGTCTTCGTTCAAGCCTTCGATAGCACTTAATACTTGTTCCTCAGTAATGTTTTCACGAGTCCCGATTGCTACACCTGTGTGCATAATATGCACGACAACAGGCACAGTGAGAACTTCGTTAACATTGGAAGATTGATCGCGATTTTGACGCATCGTTTCGATTGCGTCTTGAAGAGCGAAAAAGCTTCTTTGGTATTCAGTAGAGTTTGCGAGTGCCTCCTCGTGTACGTCGGTAGAGGCACAAGTTGAGGTTTGGGCTAAAGCAAATGAAGAAACACCCACCGATAGGGTGAATGTAAGTGTTATTGATAGAAAGTGAAATAAACGCATGAAGAAGGGTTATGTCTCATCTACGTGTATTTGCAATGTATTGTTACAAAAAATGGCGAGAAATTACTCTCGCCATTAATTAACTCACTAAGAGTTAGTATGTTAGTTATAATTAATCGATGACCTCAACTTCGAGAAGTTCAACAACAAAGATTAAAGCTGCGTATGGAGGGATTGGTCCGCCTGGGTTAGGTCGTGCTCCGTATGCTAAGTCTTGTGGGATGTAAAATGTAGTCTTTCCACCAATTTTCATTAGTTGAAGTCCTTCAGTCCATCCTGGGATAACGCCATTCAGTGGGAATGAGATAGGCTCTCCTCTTTTGTAACTAGAGTCAAACTCCGTACCGTCGAGTAAAGTTCCTTGATAATGAACAGTTACTTTATCATTTGCGTCAGGAGATTTACCTGTTCCTTCAGTATCGTGATGGTACTGAAGTCCAGAATCAGTTACGCTGATGCCGTCTTTCTTAGCATTTTCTGCGAGGAAAGTTTCACCTTCTTCTTTGGCAGCTTCTGAAGCTTTTTCCTTCATAGCAGTCATAGCTGTTCTAACAATTCCGTCAGCCTCTGCTTGGTCCATTGTAGCATTGTCTGTCATTACAGCGGAAAAACCGCTTGCTAGAGCTTCGCTATTAATTTCTGTCATCCCTTCGGATTTCATGTTGTTAGCGAATAATACTCCTAGAGCATAAGAAACTGAATCCATGTGGGTATTCATTTGTGTGTTATGAGATGGTTGTGCTTGAGAACAACTAGGTAAAGTAGAAACTAAGACCATGGTTGCTAACGCGCCGCGAAGGTAGTTCGTGAATTTCATGTATGTGTTTATTGTTTTGTTAATCTTGTGAAAATAATGTGATTCGGCTCCGAAAGGTCGGGATTAAAACTGTAACCTAGCTTGTTAAAGTTCTTCAATTTTTCAATTTCCGTAATTTTATTCTGAATCACGAATCTTGCCATCGCTCCTCGTGCTTGTTTTGCGAAAGTGCTTATAGACTTTATGCCCTTAGAGCTGACTTCTTTAAATGAACATGTTACCATCTCTGCTTTCACCCCGGACCTTACTATTACCTTGCTGTATTCGTCACTAGCTAAGTTCAGAATTATCCTTGTGTCTAGAGCCTTTAACTTTTTTAAAACGGGTTCTTGAAATCGAGCACTCCAATACGCATTAAGGGATGTATAGTCTTTATCTACTCTAAAAGTTTGCCCCATTTCAAGTCTATACGGCATTATTAAATCACAAGGTCTTAAGATTCCATAAAGTCCACTTAGAATTATTAAATGCTCTTGAGCGTATTTTAATTCATTAGAATCGAAATCTTGAATATTTAGTGATTTAAAAGCTTCTCCCTTCATTGCAAAGGCACATGGTATTGCTCCGGACTTTGTAGCAGAACGTGTATCCGTATAAGATTTCCATTTGCTATGCCACTCCGAAACTGTTGTTTTCAATTTGTTTGACAACTTCATTGTTTGGCCTAAGTCATCATCACTTAAAGACTGCAACAATGACATTAGAGTAGTGCTTTCTTGAATGAAAAAGGGCAAACTAGCCGCATCTTCAGGATGTTTAGCGTAAAGGTCAATAGTTTTCGCGGGAGAGAGTAAGATAAGCATATCTGTAAAGGTCGCTATTAGGGCTCTCCTAAGTATATTGCACACATGCAAATATTGAAATCAACCATTTTATTAGCAATTACATTACTTGCAACTAATGAAATTTTATCACAATGTCCTCCCGGACAGTCCTCGGTCCAGTTAATTATAGAAACAGATTATTGGGGTGAAGAAGTGTATTGGGAGCTTGTACCGCAAGGCCAAATATGTGGTGAAGCGGCAGTTATTCTCAGTGGCGGCAATCCTTCAGTTGGTTGCGCGGGTTATCCGGGCAGTATCTATGACGAGATTACTTACTTTTCATCTTCAATATATTTATCAGAAATAGCTTGTGTGACTAGTGGCACGCAAGTGGATCTTATCCATGTCGATTCATGGGGAGATGGCGGGACTGATTTCACAGTACTTATCGAAGGCTTTTTTGTTGCTTATCTAGATGGAACTGGGCTTGGTGACACTTGGACAATTGATGTTCAAGAATATCTTCTAGTGGATCACGATAGTTCTTGTGATGCCGCTGAGATTTTGACAGACGGGACGCCAATTGTGATTTCAAACGAAGGTGCTACTGCCGAATTTTACGAAATTGGTGCTCCTGCCATCGGCTGTAGTATGCCGGGAGGGTGGTGTGAATCAGGAGTCACAAACTCTGTTTGGGCTAAATTTATTGCTGACGAGGAAGTAGTTTATAAAGTAAACGCTTGTAACCCTGGAACGGATTTCGACACTCAAATAGCTGCTTGGTTGGTTGATGATTGTGGAAACTGGGAGAGCTATTCACTTATAGGGGCGAATGATGATTCACAATGTGGTCTAGGTGATTACTATTCTAGTACTTGCTTTATTTCATGTGTGCCCGTGGGTACAGAAGTGTACATTCAAGTAGATGGGTGGAACGGTTCAGTCGGTGAAGTTGAGCTTACAGTGGAGGCTTCGGATAGTAATATTGAGGTTGAAGCTATAGTCCATAACATCACATGTGCGCTTGAAACTGATTTTAATCCAGACGGGACGATAACAGTTTACGTGAATAATGGTGGCTTAGAATGGGACGCTGATTGGACAGGGCCTTTCGGTTATACCGGATCGGGACTGTCAATTAACGGATTGTTGCCTGGTGTTTACAATGTTTCAGTGACATCAGAGTGTTCAGGGGATGTTTTTTATGAATCGTTCACCATTATTAATCCTGAACCATTAGAGCTTGAAGTTGAAATTACTTCGTCATGTAATATTGAAGATGCTGGGTCTATTGATTTAACAATTAGTGGAGGAACAGGGGATTTAGATGTTATGTGGGATGGTCCTGAAGGCGGGATTTGGCTATCTCAGGATATATATTCAGCGCAAGCGGGGTTATATTATGTACAGGTAGTTGACGGGAATGGATGTTCAGAAGATTTAGATGTCGAAGTAACCTTTATGGGGATAATGCCATTTGATTTAGGTGTGGATTACGAAATGTGTTCAGGAGAAACTGATTTCTTTTTCGGCCCTATGGGGAATTACAGTTATCAGTGGATGGATGGATCAACTGGTTCGTTTTATATTTTAGAAACAGAGGAAGGCGTTTCTACCACCTCGGTAGTGGGTGTGACAGTATCGAATTATTATGGATGTGAGGTTACAGATGCTGTAGTAATAACTATAATGAATTGTGATCTTGCAATATCTGATGTAGAAGGTGGGGGAAATTGGTCAATTTCGCCAAATCCTATTTCCGGTTATTCAATTCTCAAACTTGATGGGGTAGGAGATAACAGTAAGTGCATTGTACGTGATGCTAGCGGTAGAATTGTTAAAGAATTCGCAGTTTCGCCAGTTACTTATTTCGAAGCTTCTGATTTAAGACCAGGCGTCTATATGATTGAAATACAAGATGTAAAGGGTAGAAGTGTTTGGCATTCTCGTGCTGTAATTCAATAAACTTAGACTTATGAATATTTTTGCTAGAGGTACGTCCATGTTAATTGTGGGTGTGATTTGTTTGGCCTTAAATACAGTAAATGCAAAGGAGGGGATGTGGATTCCGACTCTTCTCAACGCGCTGGAAGGGGATATGCAAGCGATGGGATTGAGGCTGAGTGCGGAAGATATTTATAGTGTTAATCATAGCAGTTTGAAGGATGCTGTTGTTCACTTCGGAGGTGGATGTACTGCTGAAATGGTGAGTCCGGAAGGTCTGCTTTTAACGAATCATCATTGTGGTTATAGCCAAATTCAGTATCATAGTTCTGTTGCAAACGACTATTTGAAGAATGGTTTTTGGGCGATGAGTCGCGCTGACGAACTTCCTAACCCGGGACTTACGGCAACGTTTATTGATAGAATTCATGATGTTACAGAACGAGTTGAAATTGCTCTAAAAGGCCTAGAAGGAGAAGAATTGTCTGCTAAAAGAAAGTCACTATATGCAGAAATTTTAGCAGAATTCACTGATGGAACTGATTTAACTGGAGGGGTTGTTTCGTTTGACTTCGGAAACCAACACTTCTTAATTACAAAGAGAACTTTTTTAGATATACGTCTTGTTGGAGCTCCTCCTTCCGCTGTGGGTAAGTTCGGGGGAGATACAGATAACTGGCTGTGGCCTCGACACACAGGTGATTTCAGTGTGTTCAGAATCTATGCTTCAAGTGAAAACAATCCTGCGGAATACAGTGCGGACAATGTGCCATACAGCCCAGCTCACCACTTCCCAGTTTCTTTGGACGGAGTAGTTGAGGGTGATTTCACAATGATTTTCGGTTTCCCCGGCAGGACTGAGCAATACTTGTCGTCCGATGCTGTAACTCATGTGATTGACCGACTAAACCCCATGCGTATCGCCATGCGTGATGTGAGTTTGGCGACAATTAACGCAGCCCGCGCATCAAGTGATGCTCTAAGAATCGCATATGCATCTAAGCAGAGTAGTATTTCTAACGCTTGGAAGAAGTGGGAAGGCCAAACCGCAGGGCTTAAAGAGCTTCACGCCGTTCAAAAGAAACTAGATCTTGAAGCTGAGTTTTTATTACGCGCACAAGCTGCAGAAGTTCCTAATCCTAGTTATATAAACGCGATTAACTCTATTCAGAAAGCAAATGAAAGTTACTTTCCATTTTATGAGGCACGATCTTTATTTATCGAACTCGTTTATTACGGTCCGGACTTGCTATTGCACGCCTTTGAGTTTGCAGATCTTATTGAGAATTGGGATGAATTAGAGGATTCGGGAAAATTAAACGAAACAATTGATCATCTATTAGAGGTTAACTC